>Ga0209824_10000060_pt1 | contig 81458 bp, 81 predicted proteins | sample VDWuncwatermetaG_FD_184124 | JGI IMG/M metagenome (GOLD analysis project Ga0209824, IMG submission 184124) | Wastewater microbial communities from Netherlands to study Microbial Dark Matter (Phase II) - VDW unchlorinated drinking water (SPAdes)... ... | reverse complement strand
TCAGTCTGTCATTCCGACCGAGGAGTTGGACGACGAGCGGAGGAATCTCACGTTCACGAGATCTCTCCGCTACGGCCTATCCAATAGGCCTTCGGTCGAGATGACAGACGATGTGTCGATACCCCGCCCGCTTTGCGGCGGGGTAGTTCATTTCCCCTCTCTTGCTACTTTCTTCTTACTCCTTACGACTCTTTTTTATTGCATCAATATATATTCTGCGTTTTTTACGTGGACAAATTCAACAATATCATACAATGGAACGGCTGGACGAAAATCCACATAAGAATTTGGTGTTGAATTTTCGACTTCACTTATCTGGGTCGCGATGATCGTCTGCTCCTGATCGTGAGGCATCAACGGCAAATCGCTCATAGATGATCCCACAATCGAAAAAATAATCACGAGAACTCCTCCTGCAAAGAGTGGGGCGGTAAACGAAACCATACGATTCCATCGATCCTGTCGCTGGAGATTCTCTCCAAAATAACGCGAACACAACAACCGACGTCGCAGTTCATAGCGATGCATTGGCTCTTGTGGACTTTGACCCTCCACCGACGTGCCAAGTCGTTCAAGAAGTTCTTCAATTTTGAGCGGCTTGCGGATCATAGGGGGAAGGCTGTAAAGACGATAAAGGCTGTAGATGGTTTAAAGGCACAGCCGTCATGAGCGTTTGAAGTTTTTTGATGGCTCGATGGATGTGCGATTTCACCGTACCCTCTTTCATACGCATCGTTGTGGCAATCTCCGGAATGGACATCTTTGAAAAAAAACGAAGGGTGAGAATGTTCTGTTGTTTTTGATTTAACTGCTTCATCACCCGACGCAATAACACAACTTTTTCTTGTAAATCTTCCGCGTCTTCTCCCATCACATAAGCCAAATCCGGACGAAAATCATCATGTCCAACAATTTCCGGAGCTTCTTCGATCGTAACTTCGTATAGTTTGGCTCGTTGACGATAGTAATTTCCTATTTGCGCAACCGCGATCGCAAATAACCATGATTTAAACGTCGCTCCTTTTTGTGGCTTATAGCGATGTAAATTTTTCAACGCTTGAAAAAATGTTTCACTGATGAGATCTTTACTCACCTCACTATTGCCTGTTCGACTGTACAAAAACCCAAAGACGGGCTGGTAATACTCATCGTACAACCTCCCGAATGCCTCTGGGTTTATTGGGGCATGGGTAACCTCCTGTTGTTGATTAAGCATAGGATTGAGTCGTCGCGTAGCGATCTCATCAACTCAACAATTTGATGATTCCCTACGCGACGACATTGTTTCGAGACCTCTGAAAAATGCTGAGATTTCGTTGAACGGGCTGTCGAGCCTCAGGAAACGTAGGTCATACTACGTTGACTGAGGTCGACGGGCGCCCGTGAGACGAAAGATCAGTATGTTTCAGAGGTCTCTTTCGACCTTGCAATAGCATATCGTCAGTGTATCAAATACGTTGCAAAAGCGGCAGACGAAGCACAGCCATCTCTCAAAACGCAAAACCGCTCCCAACACTCTGGAGCGGCTTTTTTGCTATTTACCTTTCCCTCTATCCTTAACCCCTCGTTATCAATAATCCCTCAACTTTTCAATGAGTGGATTGGCTTGAATTTTTTCGAGTGCCTTTGCTTCAATCTGGCGGATGCGTTCGCGGGTTACATCGAATTCTCGTCCCACTTCTTCGAGCGTATGCGATACACCATCCGTAAGTCCAAATCGCATTTCTAAAATCTTTTGTTCGCGAGGAGTGAGTCCTTCCATCGCTTTGTTCACATAATCCTTAAGTAACTCACGCCCAGCTTGTCGATCCGGAGAAATCGTTTTGACATCTTCAATAAAATCTTCCAATTTGGAATCCTCGTCGTCATCCCCAACAGACGTTTCAAGCGAAACGGTTTCCTGCGAAATTTTTCGAATGTGACGCACTTTCGCGATCGTTTCGTTCATTTCCGCTGCGATTTCCTCTGGAAGTGGTTCGCGTCCAAGATCTTGAATGAGCTGACGCTCGATTTGTTGAAATCGATTGATTGTTTCCACCATGTGAACCGGAATACGAATCGTGCGTGATTGATCCGCAAGCGCGCGCGTAATCGCCTGGCGAATCCACCAAGTTGCGTACGTGGAAAATTTGTATCCTTTGCGATATTCAAACTTTTTGACGGCTCGAAACAAACCAATGTTTCCTTCCTGAATGAGGTCCAACAACGACATCTGTTTTCCAACGAATTTTTTTGCAATCGACACGACCAAACGCAAGTTTGCTTCAATGAGCCTGCGTTCCGCTTCCTTTTCGTTTCGTTCTTTTCGTTTAGCGAGTGCAACCTCTTGCTCGCCGTTTAACAATGGGATCTTTCCAATTTCCCGCAAATACATCTGAATAGAATCCTGCGTCAATTCCGGGATCGCAGCGCTTTTTTGTTTTTCATGCGTCATGCGAATCTTGTCGTACACCTCAGATCGTTCAACATCACGACCTAAAATACCTTCTTTGAGTTCAATAAAATGAACGCCGACTCGCTCCATTCTATCTAAAAAGGCTTCAAATATTTCCAAATAATCTTCCACTTCCACAAACGTAAAAAGGACCTCATTTTCGGTTATGTACCCGCGTCCCTTTCCTTTTTCAATCAAGCGATCGAGAATCTCTTGTGAAGGAGGTTCCGTCTTTTTGTAACGTCCCGTTTTTTCAAAAATCTTCTTTGGCTCGTCGACTTTTTTATGATAAACATTCTGCTTGCGTGATTTCCCTCTTGCCTGAACAAATTTCTTTTTTGATTTCGTTGTAACTTTGACCATACGAAGGTAACCGTCCCACCGCGCGTGGCGTGTGAAGAGAGTTTTAAGAGATTTTATTGGATCTCACTTAATTGCTTCAGAAGTGAATTGACCACTTCTTGATTGCCGAGAAATTCGGCCTGACGAATCTGGAGAGCGATTGATTGACGTTTTCGCTGGGTTTGACTGCGATGCAGTACGGCGAATAATGTCTGAATTTGTTCTTGCACCTGTGCTTGTGAAAGCTCTGAAAACGTTTGCTCGGCTAAAAGTGAAATTTTGATAAGAAGGTTCAGAAGAACCTCTTGATGTTTTTCGCTGAGCTGTGATTGAATCTGCTTAAACAAGGCAGTGGAAGGTGTATTGTCGCGGGTAGTATAAAGAAAATGGGCTGTGTTGTAAAGATCAAAAACCTCGCTCTCTTCTGTGATTGTCTCTTTAAGATCCTCAAGGAGGAACCCGAATTTTTCGTCTTGCGTAATGGCAAGTCCCAGTATGAGCAGAATGCTTTGCTGATCTTTTGAGAGCCGCGTGTGAGGAACTTGAGGGGCAACCCCTTGAACACTTTTTGTGTCTATCTTTTCTTTGGGTGTAGGGATCCGTTGAATCTTTCTTTGGAGAACAGCCGAGTCAACACCGAGCAGTTGCGCAATGACTTCTAACCAGTGTGTTTGTTCAACAACATCCGTGAGTTCTTGAAGAGCCGGTAAAAGCTCCTTCGCCATAGCACGTTTATCATCAATGTTTGTGAAGACTTTTCCTTTCGTCACATGCGTGATCAAAAATTCCATGATCGGAATAGAATGCGAAGCGACTGTTTTCCATCCGCCCGGTTTTTGTTGAACAAATTCATCCGGATCCTTTATGCCATTTGGAAGAATAAGCGCGCGCGCATCAAATCCTTCCGCTCTGGCAAGTGTGATCCCGCGCCGCGCCGCTTTAAGTCCGGCCGCGTCTTGGTCAAGGGCAAAAACAATGGTTTTTGTGTATCTTCCAAGTAATTTCAACTGTTCTGTGGTCAATGCGGTGCCGGAACTGGCGACCACATTTTCAACTCCATCTTTATGCGAAGCGATGACATCTAAATTTCCTTCGACGATAATCATGCATCCAAGTTCCTTAACGGCGCGCTTTGCAAGATCAAGACCGAACAACAGTTGGCCTTTGTGATAGATAGGTGTTTCTGGAGAGTTGATGTATTTGGGAGAAGACGAGTCGTCAGGGAGTCGAGTCGTCAGGGAGTCTGGAAGAATGCGGGCGGTGAAGCCAACGGTTTTTCCGTGTTGATCTCGAAGGGGAATCATGAGGCGTTCGCGAAAACGATCAATGAGACCACTGCCGGTTTTTCTTTTTTGACCCAATCCGGATATTTCTATTTCAGATTCGCGATAGCCTCGCTTGAGCAAAAATTGTGTGCAAGTATTCCACTCTGGTGGGGAAAATCCGAGACTAAATTTTTGAACGAGCTCTGGAGTGATTCCCCGTTCTTGGACATACTGCCTGACCTTCATTGCTCCTGAAGAATCTTGAAAAGTTTTGGCATAATATTTTACGGCAAGATCATGTAGTTCATACAGTCTCTGCTTCACGTTGCTATCGATTGTGGATAACCTTTTAATCTCGACCCCGGTTTTTTGCCCTAAGTGTATAAGCGCTTCGGGAAAATCCATTCCTTCCATTTTCATCACAAAACTAAAACAATCTCCCCCTTCCCCACAGCCAAAACAATGCCAAATTTGGCGATCAGAGGAAACATGAAACGAGGGAGTTTTCTCGGAATGAAATGGACAGTTTGCCTTGAAACGATGTGATCCGGATGGTTTCAACGCTAAATACTCACCGATTAATTCCGCGATTTCAATCTTCTGTTTAATTTCATCTTTTGGATCGAGCATCTTATTTGGTAGAATACTCCATGGACGCCTTGACAAACAAGGGTAAAATTGTTAAGAATGACCGTCCAAACAGGACAGAAGGAGATGAGTCGCTGTGTCAAATAACAACTTCTTCCAAATCAGTGATGAAAACGAGCTCATCATTGTCTATCCCGATGGCGCGGTCGATCGAACGGGAATTTTCGCCAATACAAACGACCGATTGATCGTCGAACAGTTCGGTGCCAGCTCTGTTGGCATGACGCTCCTCAGTCGTCTGCGAACCCGTGAAATCCACGATGTCGCTTTGACCGGACTTCTGCTTAGAAATCCTGGTCTCCAGATGATCAGTCGCCGTCTTGAGGACTTTGCGTCCTATCCGTCGAGTGGTTCGATCTCTGTACTGGTCATAGACCTCGATTTCTTTAAGCAAGTCAACGATACACACGGACACACCGTGGGAGATCGCGTGCTCAGTTGGTTTGCCGACATCGTCCATAAGCGCGTGCGCGTCTCGGACGTCTCGATTCGATGGGGTGGAGATGAATTCGTCATCTTTAGCTCGATGTTTCAAAAAGCACCCGATCGAAGCGGATTCCGAGATCGAGATGCAATGACACCGGAGTTCCATCGGACAGGCACGACGGATCAAAACCTCAATGCGATCATCAACAATGGGGAATGCGTTGCAAAAAGAATCCTCGACAGTATGAAGGCGGGCCCGTGCATGGTCGGTGGAATCAGGATTGCCCAAACCGCAACCATTGGTGTGGCCACACAACTCGTGATCCCTGGGATGGATCTGGAAGGAGCGTTCGACCGGCTGTATCAAGCCGCAGATCAAGCTCTTGTCGCTGGAAAGGAACGAAATGAGCGCAACGAAATCCACAGCGCTCAACTCCTCAATGATCCTCAGAAAGAATAAGGGCAACAACACGGCCGATCGGTTTACAAACCCGTCGGTTTTTTTATTGCCTCAACAACAAGTTGTCCACAAGCGGCCGCAATATCATCTCCCATCGTTTTACGCTGAGTGACCGTTACACCACGATCTCTTACTATTTCTTTAAACGCGTTAATGCGATCCTCATCTCCACGACTAAATGGTTTTCCGGCGACAGGATTGTACGGAATCACATTCACCTTACTCACACCACTTTTGCGCACAAACGCCGCAAGCTCGAGCGCATCCTTCTCGTTATCATTCACTTTACATAAAAGCGTATATTCAAAAGTGATGTGATGGCGACGATTTCCAAGCACACGTGCATAACGATTTGCCCAATCGGAAAGTTTGAGCAGAAAATCCGGAACAGTTGTTGGCACAATTTCCTCTCGCCGTTTTTGATTTGCGCTGTGAAGAGAAATCGCAATTCGTACATGCGGCCATGATTCATCAGTCAACATTTTTTCAAGCTGTGGCAAAATTCCAACCGTTGAAACGGTAATGCGTGTTTCGCCTAAATCTGTGTATTTCAACCATGTCTGAATCGCTGTTTTGACAGATTCATAATTGGCAAGTGGTTCACCCATCCCCATGAAGACCACATTGCTGATGCGCTGTGGAAGTTCCGGATGTTCCGCTAAAAACCTCATCCAGTAACGATATTGATCGATAATTTCATCAGACGTGAGACTCCGTTTGAGTCCCATGGTTCCAGTCGCACAAAATGTACATTTCATCGCGCAGCCGATTTGTGATGAAACGCAAATCGTCCATTGCCCACGACGATTGGCCATGAGCACAGACTCAAATAATTTTTCGTCTTGTGATTTCAGAATGGCTTTATACGTATCCTTCGTTTTGCTCGTGAAAAGTTGAAACAACGTGACGCTTGAAAACGGAATTTCTCGCGTGAGAATTTCTCGCGTCTGTTTTGGAATAGTGGTGAGCTCATTCCATTCATGGATCGTTAAATCAAAAAGCGCACGCAACATCTGTTCCAGACGAAAGCGTGGCTCTGTGGGAAAAAGACGTTTAAATTGTTCTGCACGAGTTTCCATCGCCATACACTAGGCAGCTCTCCTTTCATTCTGTTTTCCCCGCTTAGAAATAAGATAAATTTTTTCAAGTGCCTTCGTTGCCCTGTCCCTTTTTCCTGCATCGCCTTTCAGAGGACGCGTCATGAACTCAATTTGTGCGGAAGCCTCCTGCGGATACGAATTCAGCAATTCTGGAATGAGAGACTTGTCCGTAAGCCAGGTCATTTGCTCTTGGATCAATGCTTGAAGATCACCCTGTTCTTGAACGCTTCGCTCCGGACCGGATGATGTCCTTGCATCCACACGACGTGGGGTTGAAGAATCCAACCGAGGCCTTTCAGGTTTTGATTCAAGGTCAATAAGTTCTTGAGGAGATGAAAAATAACTATCAAAACGTCCATGACTCATAAAAAATTATTCATTTTCTTATGAATTCAAGATTATCACACAAAACCCTCTTTCGCACGTGGACGAATCCGATGGACGCATCCACAACGTCGAAAAAGCCAATAAGCGACGAGTCCGCCAATGAGTAAATACCCGGCTTGTGAAATCAGGCTGATTCGTATCCCTCCATAGGCAACAACCACGGACAAAAGCACGCGTTGTAAAACCTTTGCGAAACGAGAAACCATCGAGATTCCCGAAAGAGTGGTGGAACGAATATCCGAAGGAATGTGTTCGTTGATGTAATCTGAAACGATAGGACTTGTGACTTCAAACAAGCTACGTAGAAATAAAAACGCGATCACGACAATGATTGGATGATACGAGAGTCCAAGTGCGAAATAACCGATCGCCATCAAAAGAGTAACGAGAACGATGATTTTATCAAGTGTGAGATAGCGCTCAATGAGTTCCACGCGATGCAAAAACAAAGCACTGAGCGCAAGTCCAACAGAAAATGTCACGCCCAGAAGTGCGATGGGCACGCCACTTTCCAAAAAAACAGGTTGATAGACGCCAAGCAAATAATACTCACCGCTCAATGTCAGGATGGCTCCAAGCGTCAGATTAAAAACCGTGCGATTTTTTGTGATCAGTGTGATACTTCTTTTAAGACCCGCAAACATTCCGCTCCCAGTGGATGGGTCAGAAACGATGGCAAAATAGGCACGATGAAACAACGAAAGAACAGCACAGATCAACAGTGCAAAAACAGTCGCGCTCATTAACCACACATAGGAAGATTCTTTGAAAACGTACGTCATTAAACCGGCGAGCATCGTTCCGGCAACCATTCCCCATGTTTCAAGTGCCAAAAATTTCCCGTAGGATTTTTGATAATTGATCTTTTCATGCTTCGCGCTTTCATAAAAAAGCGCTTCTTCGCTCCCACTCAAAAATGCCATAGAAAGTCCGCCAAGCGCATAACAAAGATAAAGTCCTGCGGTGGTTGGTGAAACAATCACGGCCAGAATTCCCAGAGCCTCAATGAAATAGCCGATTGCGATGGACATTTTTTGACCATAACGATCTGCCAGCATGCCTGTTGGAACTTCCGCAAAAAACTGCGCGAGCGAATAAAACGTTTGGGAAAACACAACAACCTCAATCGTCACGCCACGATCCAGGAGAAACAGCGTAAAGATCGGGAGATAAAAATAAAGATTACGAAGAAAACCGACAATGTAAAAACGTGTAGAATTTTTCATGTTTACTGAGTTTGTGTATCCAACTCATGAATACCAAATGTATTTCTTTCTTCTCTCGATTGATTAAGCTTTGTTCCGGCTCAAAAATTATTTGACTATTATAAAGAATTTGGGGAAAATTTACAAAAAAGCCTCGAATACAATCGTTTGACACATACAGACGAATGTGCTAATAATACCGCTCGTTTCCATGTCTAACTTCATGATGGGAGACAGAAAAATGCGTCTTTGGTGCTTAATGGTGAGTCGTAGTTTGCCGTGGTACATCAGCGACCATTTATACGAAGTGGCCAGACAAATGGCAAAGGAGGGACTTCGTACATTCGACATCAAAAACGAGCTGTGTGAAGGACGCGTAACAACCGAATACGAGCCAATGTCGCTTGTGTGTGCAAGCGGATTCGGATTTCACGCAACCGTCGAATGGGAAATCCACAAGTCACAGGTTACCTTTATCATCTGCTCCAAGGATTTGCCACCACTTGAAAAGACTCGCCGAAGCAGTTTTCCTCTCCCCTTCTCTGAGGAAGCTCGCGACATCAACTAGTCCGCCACCTCTGTGCGGACTTTTTTAATTATTGTCAGATAAGAAGGAATTGTGTATGATTTTGCCGTTAGCAAACACGGAGAGGTCGCATAGTTGGTCTCCCGATCATTCGATCGGGCAAGAGTGCGCGGTCCTGGAAAGACCGTAGACCGCAAGGTCTCGGAGGTTCGCCCGGTCATCCGACCGGGCGTGGGGTCGAATGACCCCACGAATCCTTCCGGATGTATCGCATAAGTAACGTTCGGTAAGACAACCACACGGAGAGGTCGCATAGTTGGTCTAGTGCGCGGTCCTGGAAAGACCGTAGACCGCAAGGTCTCGGAGGTTCGAATCCTCTCCTCTCCGCCACGAGAACGTCTTATCGGAAGACCCAGAAACATAAAGTTCAGGGAAATCCAATATGACTTTGTCGAAAACAAAACAACCCTTCGCGGGGTTGTTTTGTTATGCTATTCTAACCACTCAAGCTAGGAAGAATAAACTATGACGACGAAAGAATTACAAAACCTGTTGCGCAAAGCAGTGCAGAAGCATATCGGTGCGGACGAAGCGGAGTATTTCGCCATCGAGGCGGTGGAAACCGAGGTCCGTAAACCAGCGCCCGACAAGAAGTATCAGGACGGCATTCTTAAGGATATCCGGTCGTGGGAGGGGAAGCCGGGAGCCGTCCGAAAGATCGTTGACCTGCCCGGCTACACTCTATATGACTTCGACGGACGCGGCCCATCCCTCAAAATCAAGGAGATTCATGACGAGCTCGAGAAGAAAGCTAAGGTGAACGGGATCGCCATGATCAGCATCGTCAATTCCGGAGGGATGCACATAATGCACTTCTGGACTCAAGGGTTGGCCAAGCGCGGCTTGTTCGCTCTGGCTGCCTGGAACGGCGGTCCTGACGCGGTGGTACCACTACACGGCACCAAGGGCCTGTTTGGCACCAATCCAATGACCTATGGTTTTCCGGGCGACAAAGGTGACATCGTCGTCGACATGGCGACCTCAGAAATCCCCTATTTCAAAATCGTTGAAGCGAAAAAGAAACAGTCAGTCCTACCAGAACGCACCGCCGTGGACAGCGAAGGTGAACCAACTACTGATCCGAACAAGGCATTGAATGATCAGGGAGTCTCGAACTTGCTGCCGATGGGGGGTGACTACAAGGGCTACAACGTCAATTACCTGATGGAGGTGATGACCAGTGCCATAATCGGCGCTCGGACGAGTTCAGAAATGAATGACGATTACATCGAGTCTGAGCACGGCGGCTTCATTATCGCCATCGCGATCGACAAGGTAACCGATCAATCAAAGTACGACGCCTCCATGAAGATTCTCAATGAGGACATTCGGTCGCAGAGGCCCCGTAAAGGGATCATCAAGGTCGACGTGCCGGGTGATCGCAATTTGGAAAGGAAAGCGACGTTGTCCGACGATCTGGAAATCGAGATGGGCGATGAACAACAGCAAGTGCTGAAGGCACTTGTGGAGTGATTTTTTGGATGTATACCTCGACTCACATACCTCAAAGTTGCCGTTGGACTAACCATCAAAAATTCCCTCAAAGACCCGAGTAAATTTGGTACTGAACCCACAGACACCGCCACAAACACACCCGCATGACTGGTGTGTTTGTTGTTGATTCTGCTGCTAAGGCCACATACATATTGCACTCTCTAACCACTAGAGAGTATGCGAATATTGAGAATTGGATATGGGATCCGTGGATTTAGACGGATGATAGATTATTCCATACGGTGGATCCGTATGCTAAGATAGTGGCAAGATTCATTTGGGCTATTGTGGCTCAAAGACCGCACATCAAATCAAACGATGGAGGTGAGCAGTGAGAAAAGAGCTATGCTGGAAAGCCGGCGTAGTGCTAGATGTCCTGCACGTACCCCTTGCATTGGCGGTTATGGCATTCGGAAAACTCTGGATGCCTACGACCTTGCACGCAGTTGTTATGACGGGAATCATCTCTCTGCAAGTTCTGTGCTTAGGTTGCCCGCTCAACGTGGTGACCTGTTGGCTCAGACGGCAGAAAGACCCTACCTACAACTGCTGGGGATCAGTGACATTCTGGCTTTACGGACGGTATGGAAGGCTGATCGGAGTTCCGATCTTCATCATCTGCATGACACTGTCGTACTTCGTTGCGACGAGCATGCTCAACAACTAGACCGCATATTTCCTTCGAGGGGTATGCGGTTTTTACTTTTTATTTTGGGAAAACGGTAGCAATCCCCGCCGTTTTATAATATCTCCTAAAAACGGCGGGGATTTGTGCGCGCACAGGGCGGGCGGGGCAAGCACATACAGATTTGTTTGTGCCTAGCACAATCCATATTTAGAGTTACCACGACCAGTAAACGAAGCCACAGAGTTTCAAGTCACCACAGAACGTGGAGAGGAAGCGCCTCGTCTCGCCGCAAGGACGGAGAAATGAATAACGCTAAAGAATCACAAATGATATAATACAAATGTTCATTTCGTAGTCTGAAGCGGCGAAGCAAAACCAAAAATTTCCTTTCCATTTTTTGTCGGCTCCCCCCACACCCCCCCGCCGAGGAAAAGAAGAAAAGTAAGGAAAATTTTTGGTTTTTGCTCCCGCGACCGAAGGGAGCGGACGAGGCGCGCATCATTGGTCCTCAGGGTTTAATTCAAAATACATTCAAACTTCGTCCAATACACACAGATAATATTTGGGAAAGATAATTATGCTTAGAGAAGATCAAAAGAAATGGATCGATCATCTTTCAGATGATTCCAAAATCAAAATCGTCCCTTTTGATCCAAGCAGTCAAGAAAAATTTGAAAAAGTAAAATTACTTGTAAAATCAAAATTGGGTAATGAAGTACAAATTGAACATCGGGGAGCGACGAGTCTCGGAATATCAGGTCAAGATGAAATCGATATTTATATTCCGGTACATCCAGTTGAATTCAACAAGTATATAAATCTGCTAACTGAATTATTTGGCGAACCACGAAGTCATTATGCTCTTGAGAGAGCACGATTCGTCACATCAGAAGCCGGAAAGCATATCGATATTTTTTTGATTAACAATGAGGGCTTGGGATGGATAGAGGGTCTAAAGTTTGAGAATTACCTCAAAGAGCACCCACACGTACTGGAGGAGTACAGAAAATTAAAGGAGTCGGGAGATGGACTTAGTACCAGAGAATATTACCGAAGGAAAATAGAGTTTATAAATGATGTCCTGGAAAAAAATGAGAATGAGAACACACCCGCATGACTGGTGTGTTTGTTGTTGATTCTGCTTGACAATGCTTGAAATCGTGCGCATTGTGGAAGTAGAACTATGGTCAAAATTTTTTATGGACCGTTTGTTGATTCGATAGATGCGCACTTGAAGCGTGTTGGGTATTTTTTTCACTGCATCGAAGGAAATCTTTATTGCTATCATCGTCCACTTCATGATCACGCATTTCCACGTTTTCATGCGTTCATCTCTCAAAAAAAGCGTGGACTGAAAGTTGATCTCCATATTGATGCACACGACACTCTCCATCATCGAGGAAACCATCAGCAGACTTGGGCTTATGAAGGCGGACGCATTGAAGCGGAAATGAGCCTCATTAGTGACAGCTTTGAAGGACAAACGATTGCCCAAGTGAGTGGCGCAAAACAGTTGAAAAAATCCGTCCAAACACCTCAACCTCGCAAGCGTCTTCTCGATCTGTTTCTATAGTCTGATGACTATAGGGTTATGTGATAAACTGAAGACTACCTTTATCGTCTCTACAGCCTTTAGTGCCTTTATAGCCTTTATTGTTTTTATGAAACAATTCATTGCAGGACCGCTTCCAGATCACGCGCGTAATATTCTTCGTCGGTTTGGGTACGGAGAACAACGAACACGAAGCGGTCAAATCAGTTATGTGCGAAGATTGTCGGGAGAACGATTTCCCCGCTATCACGCCTATGTGGAGGACACAAACGGCGGAATACAAGTGAACATTCACGTTGATCAAAAAGAAGCGAGCTATGATGAAGGTCACGCGCACGCGGGAGAATATGATGGGCCGCTCGTCGAACGAGAAATGGCAATGATCGTCCAGTTTGTCGCTTCTCTCAAAGCTGAATCAGCGTCACAAACGGCTCCAAGCGCGACCACACAAACAAAGAAGCCGGGATTTCTCAGTAAGTTTTTTTAAGAGAGAATGAACTACCCCCGATGAAAAGCATCGTGGTATCAAAGCACACCACTTGTCATCTCGACCGAAGGCTTATTGGATAAGCCGTAGCGGAGAGATCTCGCGAACGTGAGATTCCTCCGCTCGTCGTCCGACTCCTCGGTCGGAATGACAAAGTGGAGGATAAAAAGAAGCGCCTTTCGTGGGCGCTTTTTACGTGGGAGAAATGGCGAATGTGCTTGGTGTCACAACAGAAGGTTTTGGTTTGTAACATCCAGCGAAAAAATCGGCGATGCCCTGTTCCTCGCGATCAAGGATGAGACGTGGAGGAAGTGCCGATTCGATCGGATACTCATACACCTCGATGAGGCGGCGTGAAAGAACATTGCAAAGCACATGGCGAAGGAACAGGGCGGCGCGGCGCATGTGCCAAGAGTCCGTCACAAGATGGACAGACAAAACGTTTTTGAGCAACTTGTCGTTGAGGAGCACGAGTGCGAGAGATTCCGCGTCCGAGAGCGAGTTGGCGAGCGGATTGTGACGTGCGATCACATGATGAATGTCCGCGCTTTGTGCACGTCCAAGAAACAACATGCAATCTTTGCCACCGTTTCCATCTCCACAGATCACCAGTGGAGGCTCTGCGGAATGCATGTTCCTCACAAGCCGAATGGCTCCATCAATCCTTCGAAAGGAGACACAGCCATGATCGTCGTGCGGGCCACAGAACATGGCCACAAGTGATGAATACAAGAGTTCCCCCTTCTTACCTTACCGTATTGGACAAACGCTTACAGAGATACACTCCCACCACGACCATCAGCACAGAAAAATATTGCGCAGGAGTGAGGTGAAAATAACGAACGTCTACGATCGGACCGTCGGTCGCTCGCAAGAAATCCAGAAAGAATCGTATGAAACCATCCCAGAGTAAATACGTGACCAGATACGTTCCCGTCTTTGCTTTCTTTCGCGCGAGCCATAAAAAAAGCAAGAACAAAACGAATCCGTTTATGGAAAGATAAAGTCCGTGATCGTGTCGAACGCCATCAGGAAAACGCACACCGAGCACAAAATCCGTCAATGTTCCCGGGTGATCATGAATGAGAAAACAGCCGATCCGACCAATCCCGATTCCCAGTGGCAATCCAAAGATGGCCGTATCAATATGAGAGAAAACATCCGCTTTTTTTTGACGCAAATAGAGGATACCGAATAACGCTCCCCCAAGCAACCCTCCCATCATGGACATGCCTCCCTGCCAAATCTTGAACAGTTGAAACGGATCCGCAAGATACACAGATGGCTCATAAAACACATGAAACAAGCGCGCAAAAATAAATGCGCCGATGATCGCCCAAAACGACAAATCCCAAATCAGTTTTGGATCCTGGCCCCTCCGCTGAGCCATGCGCGCAGAAACAGCCGTGCCGGCTAAAATTCCAAGCGCAACCATCAGACCCCACACATAAATGGGAATCGGACCGAGATGAATCTGAATGAATTGAAAATAAGGGATCATACAGGCTCCCGCTTATGCCAATCTGTTTTTGCCTGATACGCCATTCCGATTCGATACAACGTTTCCTCATCAAATGGACGACCCATGATCTGCAAACCGACAGGTAAACCCTGTGAGAATCCACATGGAATAGACATCGCGGGAACGGTCGCGAGGTTTGCGGTGATGGTATAAATATCAGAAAGATACATCGTGATCGGATCGCCGAATTTTTCTCCAAGCTTCCACGCAACAGATGGACTCGTTGGAGTCACAATCGCATCCACCTGTTTTAAGGCATCGTCAAAATCTTTTTTGATGAGCGTTCGTACCTTGAGTGCTTTGCGATAATACGCATCGTAATAACCGGCCGAAAGTGCATACGCACCGAGCATGATGCGACGCTTGACTTCCGGACCAAATCCTTCGCCACGAGAACGTTCATACGTATCCCAAAGATTTGTGCCGCTTGAATGATAGCCATACCGAAGTCCATCAAATCTTCCTAAATTTGAGCTCGCTTCGCACGGCATGAGCACGTAATACGTTGCAAGCGCATACTCAACATGCGGCATCGAAATTTCTTTCACCTTTGCTCCAGCGCGTTCCAATTCTTCCACCGCTTCCATCACCAATCGCTTAATTTCGGCGTCCATTCCTTCCAAAAAATATTCTTTTGGAATGCCAAGCGTGAGTCCTTTCAGCGACGGATTCATGAGTTCTGGCACGCTCGTTTCTGCAAGCGCAACGGAGGTTCCATCTTTTGGATCTTTTCCTTCAATCACCTGCATCACTCGCATGACTTCCTCAACCGAATGTGCCATCGGACCAATTTGATCTAAACTGGACGCAAGAGAAATCAGTCCGTAGCGTGAGACACGACCATACGTTGGTTTGAGTCCAACCACTCCACACATGGAAGAAGGTTGACGAATAGATCCACCTGTATCGGATCCAAGCGCGATCGGCGCAAACCCAGCGGCAACGGCGGCGGCAGAACCACCACTTGAACCACCAGGAATCCGCGTGATGTCCCATGGATTTTTTGTCGGTCCAAAGTGCGAACTTTCCGTGGATGAGCCCATGCCGAATTGATCCATGTTCGTGCGACCAAGCAAAATGGCTCCCGCGGCTTTGAGACGGGAGATGACCGTTGCGTCATACGCGCTATGATGACCCTCAAGTACTTGTGAGGACGCCATGTTTGACCATCCCTGCACCAAAATATTGTCTTTGACGAGGATAGGTAAACCGGCAAGTGGTCCAAGTTCATCTCCACGTGCACGAGCGACATCTATTTGTTGCGCTTCCTCAAGCGCAGTTGATGAAACGGAAAGCACGGCGTTGAGTGATACATTTTGATCCTCAATCTGCTTGAGACATTCTCTCACGAGTGTTTCACTTGATGGATGTGACATAGTTATTCTGTTCGACCTTCAAACACTGCTTGCACTTCCAAAAGATCTCCTGAACGACTGGAAAAATTTTCAATTGCTCGACGACGGACCTCTGGATCACAAGTCACTTCCACATCTTCACGAAACACATTTGTGACATCAAGCGCGTGCTGGAGCTCAGCAACATCGTCCGTGTTTACTTCCTGGAGTTTTTGCACATATTCCAAAATAGAACCGAGCTGTTGCTTATACTGTTCGACTTCGACGTCTGTGATGTGAAGTCGAGCGAGTTTCGCAATGTGTGTAATTTCATCTGAAGTGAGGGGCATAGGAGTTGTGGAATCGTTGAAGAACTTGAAAAATTAGGACTTGCCAAGCATATCTAAAAACTGACTCTCGGACAAGACGGGAACGCCTAAACGCTTCGCATCATCAAACTTAGATCCCGGATTCTCACCGACGATCACATAGCTCGTCTTGGCACTCACCGAACCAATAGACTTACCTCCTGCAGAGCGAATTTTTTCTTTTGCTTCCTCGCGCGAAAGTTTTTGAAGAGTGCCTGTCACGACAAGAGTCTTTCCTGTCAGGAGACCTGTTGTCTTTGATCGCGATTGTGTCATGACCTCTACACCGGCTTGTTGGTACGCCTTCACCAATTCACTATTTTGTGATTGAGAGAAAAATGCTCTGACACTTTGCGCCACCACTTCCCCAATGCCATCCACTTCTACCAGCGTTTCCTGTGTGGCGGCCATCAAAGACTCCAATGACCCAAAATTCTCTGCAAGATCAATCGCTGTTTGCTCTCCCACATTTCTGATTCCAAGTGCCATGATAAATTGAGAGAGACTCATTTTTTTCTGTCTCTGAATTGCTTTCACAAGTTTCAAGGCAGATAATTCCGCAAAACCTTCAAGTGGCAAAAGATCGTCCGGTTTAAGTAAAAAGAGGTCGGATGGCCGGTTGATAATTTTTTGTTCGAGCAGAGTAGCGATCGTTTGAGGTCCAAGCTCATCAATCTCAAACGAACGAGCCGCATGCAGAATCACCTGTTGATTCTGAGAGAAACAATTTTTATTTGGACAATAAATCGCCACCTCACCTTGGCGACGTTCAACAGATGATCCGCAAACAGGACAGTGTGTTGGGAAATAAATTTCTGTTGATCCTTTTGGTCGTAATTCCATCAAAACAGATTTTATTTTGGGAATAATATCACCTGCTTTGTACAAAATAACGGTATCACCCTCACGCACATCCAGGCGCTGAATCTCATCCATATTATGAAGCGAGGCGTGCTGGACAATCGTTCCTCCAAGTGAGGTTGGTTCCACGACCGCGACCGGAGTCAGAGCTCCCGTGCGTCCCACAAACCACTCAATCTGCTTGACGATTGTCGTGACTTCCTGCGCGGGAAATTTCCATGCCACAAGTCCACGTGGCGTTTTTCCAACCACACCAAGCCGCTCAAAAAGAGCGCGATCATCAACTCGCACGACCATACCGTCAATCCAATAATCTAATTGAGTGCGTTTTTTTTGAAGAGAAATCCACTCTGTATACACCTCCTTTGGACTCACGGCAATGCAGGAATCCGGTGCTGGACGAAATCCCAGTTCCTTGAGCAGTTGCGAAGATTCCTGCGCGGTTTTCTGTCCCAAGTCTGTCACCAGATCCCAAGCGACAAACGCAAGCGGACGGGATGCGGCAATAGCCGGATCCAATTGACGAATAGAACCGGCGGCCGCATTGCGCGGATTCGCAAGAGTTGGTTTTCCTTCTTTTTTCAGTTTTTTATTGAACTGTTCAAATGCCTTCAATGGAAAATAAATCTCTCCACGCACCTCTACACGCTCCGCCAGAACAGTCTTTTTAAGAATTTCTAGTCGCAAAGGAACGGATTGGATCGTCCGAATATTTTGTGTCACATCTTCCCCGATTTGACCGTCTCCACGTGTCGCAGCCGTGACAAACAACCCATTTTTATACACAAGTGAAACGGCCAGTCCATCAAGTTTCGGCATACAAAAAAGCAACGCTTTTTGTTGATCTGTTCGTTTTTCAATGCGCGCATACCACGCCTCAAATTCTGCCATGGTAAACACATCCTCCATCGAAAGCATGGGACGATCGTGTTTCACCTTTTCAAACTTTTCAAGCGGAGCACCACCCACGCGTTGTGTAGGTGAATCAGCAGTGATGAGATCGGGGAATTGTTGTTCTAATGTAAAAAGTTCATGCTTAAGTGAATCCAGTGCCGCATCTGAAATCGTCTGTGTATCCAAAACATGATACGCGTAACGATGTTTCGCGATGAGTGTTTTGAGTTTTTCAATACGATCACTCGCTTCCGTTTTATTCATAGTGTGATGACTATAGCAAAAATAACTCTTCTCCAAAAAACATCATTCCAATCGTACTCACGCTCAAAAACGTCCCTAACGGAATGGGTGAATGAAGAGTCGCTCGTCTACTCAAAAGTAGTATAACGCTGAACACAGCTCCAAGGATATACGCGAACATAAGGGCAAGGATCCCTTGATAAAGTCCCAAAATGAGTCCCATCAAGATTCCCAAACGGATATCGCCTCCTCCGATCCATGTTCCGTGAGAAATCACCCATTGGGAAAGAAAAAATCCACCTAACACAACAGCTCCACCGCCGATAGAAAACCATGACGAGGATCCGGAAAACACCTGAAAAAAAAGAGCCGCTCCCATGGCGGGAATCGTCAAAAAATCAGGAATTTCCATCTTGAACAGATCGTACAAAAAAATGGCAATAAGAAATCCGGTCAAAACCCAAAACACATTACTCTGTGGCGCAAAGGCCTGCGTGCATGCCTGATGGACTCGCGCAATTTATGCCTTTTTGAAGACCGACGGATGGAAGAGCGTTTTCAATTTCAAACTGAATGCCATACAACTCCCCTTCTTTTACTTGTGAATAACAAAAGGCGTTTCGCTTTGGTTGTCCACAAGTCACAACGCCTCGTAATCCATCTTCATATGTTGCCGGAGCAACTTGCAAAAAAACCGCGTTTTCTGTTGAACAATCCGCGCGAAATCCATTCAAACTCAAGCAGGCACTCTGTGACGGATCACCAATAGGCAGAGTCGTTCCAACAGGATATGCATTATTTTCATTGAAATAATCCTCCAGCGCAGACTGAAGTTGACGAACATTGGCAAGGCGTGTGGCGTCTCGTTGTTTGGAACGCGCAGAATTAACCGCGACTGCCGCAAACGTTCCGATAAGAGCGATGATGGCAATCACGATCAAAAGTTCAATCAGGGTAAAGCCGCGAGGATGTGAGCTCATAAAATGGAACGAATAAATTTGATAAGTGAAGTGGGGGTCATATTCTTTTTTCGTATCAGTTTTAACGATGGATTGTTCTGTGACAAAACAATCATGTTTTTATCAAGTTGGTCCACCAACCAAAATATTGGCACGGAAACAGAGTCCATCACTCCAATCTGTCCATCCGTTATCATTGCGGAGATTCGCTTTTTTTTCAATTCCTTTTTTGCGTTTGGAACTGTCGTCACGCAAACACTGTGCCATCCAGCCGTCTTAAATTTCGTTGCATAAATCTCCGCAAGATGTTTGTCGGCAATGAGCAAGAGAATATTCGTTTTGGACATAAAAAAGTGGATCGGAAAATACAGACAGACCTCCACGCAGTACAAGTAAAAAAAATTTCATGGGGGACGAGACGAGGGAAATGACCTGATTGCAGCATTTCCCGAAACAGTGGGGTCCCCAGGAAATTTTTTTTACTTGTACTGCGTGGAGGGCCTGTGGAGTCTCACATCAAACTTTGTAGAATCCTTACGTCATTTCTCTCATTGCGAGGCCTACCGCCACAGACATGCGTGGACCAATCTCTTCAAGTACAGCTACGAGATCTTGTGGATAGACGACGCGCGCCCATGGATCACCACGATACACATTCATATTCAGTATTTCAGACAGAAATTCCGGAATCCGTGGAAGATGGGAGGATCCGCCAGTCAAAATAATCTTTTCGACACGTTTTAATTGTGTAAGTTCCATACTCGCATACAACTGAAACGCATACCGAATTTCGTTGACGAGCGGTTGCATGATCGGTTCAAGGACCGGTGGAAGACCACCTGGAAGTGACGATGGTTTCATCACCGCCTGTCCAAAATCTCGCTTCATCCGTTCCGCGCGCGACAAATCGATGTTCATGGTGGTTTTGATACGCGCCGTGACGGCATCGCCACCCAGTTGAACACTGCGAGTCACAAAAGGAATTCCTTTTTCCACAATAGTGAGGTTGGTTCGTTTTGAACCAAAATCAATGATCATGATCGCTCCCTTATCCTTTCCCACAAGCGAACGAATGAGCGCGAACGATTCTGTGTCAAGAGCTTGGAGTTCTAATTTTGCGATTTTAAAAATCTCAATGTATTTCTGTACAAGTGTTTTCGCCGCTCCCGTCACAAGCACTCGCGATCCTTTCCCCTCTCCCCCCTTATCCTCCCCATCCAAAAAAGTAGAATACGTGATCATTTCCGAAAGCGGGAGAGGAGAAAGCTTCATGACCTCCGCGTCAATCATGGACTTTACTTGCTTATGATCCTTACTCACGGGCAAAGATAAAATCGTGGAAAACAAGTGTGAAGTTGGGAGAGCCGCCATCGCACGAGTGGACTGACTTCCCGCCTTTTTGCAAACTCGCGCAAGCAGATCACCGGCCTGTTTTGGATTATCAAGGAGAAGTCCTTCTTCTTGCGAAATAGGAAGTTCAGCGTATCCATACGTCATCAAGCGCGCGCGGTTTTTTTCGTTGATGAGTTCGACCATCTTAATACTACTTGCCCCAATGTCGATTCCAAGACAACCTCCTTTTTGTTTTTTGCCAAAAAGACCCATAGTGCGACTATTGTATCACGCTTTGTGATGATCTAACACATCGTTCACGAGTGCGTCCGCTTCTGTATTTTTTTCACGACGAATGTGCGTGAAAGTGACACGATCAAACGACTGGATCAAATTTTTGACCTCCAAAAATCTCTTTGCGATCTCCGGATTTTTCACACGATATTGACCTTTGAGCTGTTTCACCGCGAGTTCGGAATCCATGTAAAGTTCGACAACGCGCGCCTTTAATTGCCCTGCTTTTTCAAGCCCGATAATAACCGCCGTATATTCGGCCTGATTGTTTGTGGTGTGACCTAAATACTTCGATACGGTCGCGATCGTCTCCCCTTCTCCTTTTGTCGTGAGAGATTTGATCACGGCGCCGCAAGCCGATGGTCCGGGATTTCCGCGAGAACCGCCGTCTGTGTAAATACGTACATGCATAGAACTGATTGTGGATATAATTGAAAATGTATTTAATCCTATAGTGTGATGACTATAATGTCATGTGTCATCCCGAGCGAAGGTTCGACCGAAGCCGAGGGATCTCTCGTGAGATTCCTCCGCTCCTCGATGACTCGTCGGTCGGAATGACAGAGAAATTCACTATAAATTCATAATATCATGTGTCATCCCGAGCGAAGGTTCGACCGAAGCCGAGGGATCTCTCGTGAGATTCCTCCGCTCCTCGATGACTCGTCGGTCGGAATGACAGAGAAATTCACACTATTTTATCACTTCTGTCAGAGGTAAATTTTCGAGCATCTGTTCCACATTAAATCGAACTCGTCCGACTGTTTGTCCACGCTCGGTTTCAATGTTCACACGCCATTTTCCCAATTCCACACTGTTTTTTCGTGAATAGCCGCGATAGCCGCCATCGCGACCGCCTTTGATCGAAAAGGACAAGCGATCCTTGTCAATCCACTTATTTTGTCTTTCATCAAAAAATTGCCATTGATGAAAAATGGTTGTGTGAAATGTGGTCGGCGCAAAAATCGCTGAATAGACAAAAATAGGTTTTCCCCCTTGGACATGAATCGTTTGACCGGGAAGTAATTGATCCATCCAATTTTCTTCCTCCAAGGCAAGAACATATCCTTGCGACGTAGGTTTGATGGCATGGGCCACTGTGGCGTCACGCAAGGAAAGCGGGATTGGAGGGATCAGATCAAAAAAGTAAAAAGCGTTCATGAACGCAAAAATGGTGAGCGTTGAGATAAAAATAGGAAGTCGTTGAGCACGAACGGTATCAAACCAATGCGAGAGTAAAAACACGAACACAGAGATAAAAACCAAACTCACAATGCCACTCAACACAAACACGCCAACCTCAAGCGACTGCAAGAGCGACGGAAGAACGAGTGTGCTCACTGAATAAGTCACAAAAAAATACACACTGAGCTGTATGAGTGGCTTCAAATAATAATGACGAAACACTTCGTTTGTCGCCATGAGAACGGCGAACAATAAAAGAAGAGGCCAGCTCACGGAAAGCGCGCCACTAAACCAGTAAAAAATAAGTGAGGCGCTCAGCAGTGCGCCGAACGAAAATTGCAAGACAAAGGATGCGCCGAGTCGAAGAAACGTGCTGATTCGACTCGCGTCCTCTTTACGGTTCAATAACGTAATGGCGATCCCTGCGAGGACAACATACACTCCCAAAACCAAAAACGCTGTGTTGAGTTCGATCGCTCGAAACGTTAAAAAATCCACCGTCACACCAACAAGTAATGTGACTGGCATGAGCACTCGCTCATATTTTTCAAACAGGAATTTTAAACGTTGTTTCATATTTTTTTCATCCTTCTGCCTATTAGACCTGTTGCCAAATAATCTTATGCCTGCAAAATGTCATATTCGGCTGCAAGCCATTTTCAAAAACTTCAACATAGCTGTGCTATGTTTCAGCTTTCTCAAACGGCTTTCGCTCGAATCTAACATTTTTCGGCTATAAGCTTATTTAGCAACAGGTCTATTGCCTCCCCTGCACATCTATCACAAATAATTGCAGTGTGCGATTTCCATTCCATTCGTTCACGCGTAAATGAAACACGAGATCAATCTTTCCGGACAGTGAGAGACTTGATACCCTCTCGCCGAATCCAAACGCAATCGCTCCCATGATTTTCCCTTGATGAGATCGAACCGTCAACCGCAAATGTTTACCTTCTGATCCGACGGAAGAAAACGAAACGAGGGTTAAGTCGCGCACGCAAAAAAGGGATTCTTGATTACCTTGACCAAATGGACGGCACTGTTCAAGCGCCTCAAACAAAGCCCAGTCAAGTTCTTCGAGTGTGACGTATCTGTCGATCGTGAGTTGAGGAACAAGCTGTAAGATGTCAACGTTCACTTCCGCAAACGCATACAGAGCCGCGATGGCGTTTTGTAGATTTTCTTCGCCTCGAATCGAAAAACCGCACGCCTGCGGATGACCACCGAATTTTTCTAAATGAACAGAGGCAAAATGCAATCCTTTTGTCACATCAAACGTGCCAACCGTTCGTCCGGAACCGACAGACAGATCTCCGGATTTCCCAATAACGTACGTCGGTACACAAAATTCATTCACGAGTTTTCCCGCGACAAGCCCAACCAATCCGGCTGGCCAATCTCCCACGACCACAAGAAGTTTTTTTCGCTCTTGTTGTAATGCTTGTGCACGCGCGTCTAAAAATATCTTTTGTGAAAGTTTCTGGCGCTCTTGATTGGTTTCCTGCAATCGCTGAGCAAGCTCAATCGCTTTAAGTTCATTCTCCTCAATGAGAAGTTCGAGTGCTTCCTGCGCATGTTTCATCCGTCCGGCCGAATTGAGACGTGGACCGATCTGAAAACCAATGGAAGTTGTATCTAACTTGCCGAACACTCCTCCTGCAACCTCAATGAGTTTTCGAAGTCCGACGCGACGTGTTTTATTGAGCACGACAAGTCCAAACGTTTCGAGTACACGATTTTCGCCCATAAGCGGCATCACATCTGTCACGGTTGCAATGGCCACCAGATCAAGCAACCATTTTTCCGCTCCGTCTGGAACCAATGCGCCACGACGACGTGCTTCGTCATAAAGTGCTGAAGCGAGTTTAAACGCCACTCCTGTTCCACATAAATGTTTGTTGGGAAATGTTTCGCCTGGAACAAGCGGATGGATGAGAATCGCGTGAGTCGGAAGTTCTGTTGGCATGGTGTGATGATCACAAACGATCGCATCCATACCGAGTTCATGTCCTCGATCCAACGCTGGTTTATTACTTATTCCGCAATCAACGGTAATCAATAATTTTGTGTTTCGCTCGCTGTGAAGTTGTTCCACCGTACTGACAGACACGCCATAGCCTTCTTTTTCACGATGCGGAATGTAGTACGTGATTTTTTTTTCATCATGGCCTAGCAAACGACACAATTCGCGTAGTGTGGTAATCAGAAGCGCGGAGCCAGAAACTCCATCCGCATCATAATCTCCATGAATGGTGATTATTTCTCCCGCCTCAAACACCTCAAACACGCGCGCAACAGCTTCCTTCATGCGTGAAAATAATGCAGGCTCGTGGGTATCACGATTCCACTTCGGTGTCAGATAGACATCCATTTCCTGTTGCGTACGCAATCCTCGATTCCACAACGATTGCAAAATCACCGGATGAATGTCCGGAAATTGTTGCTTCACTTCCTCAGAGACTGACTCTGCAACGATCCAAATGGGAGATCGATTCATCACACTAATACCCAAAAGAAAACGTCATCAAAATCATCGACAAAATAACGATTGACGCGACGATGGTCCAAAAAATACGTAACGATTTTTGTTTCATAGCACGCTGACTATAGCACAAAATAACCCCAAAAACTATGCGTAAGGCCACATACATATTGCACTCTCTAACCACTAGAGAGTATGCGAATATTGAGGATTGGATATGGGATCCGTGGATTTAGACGGATGATAGATTCTTCCATACGGTGGATCCGTATGATTACAAAAGAGGCAGAGCGTCGGTATGAGATTCTTGTCTTTTGGCAGAAGCACGGACTTACTGCTACTACCGAGGCCTTTAAAGTGAAGAAGAGGACTCTACAGAATTGGAAGGCTGGCTTGAAGAAAGGTTGTGGGATGGTGGAGTCGCTCAACCCAAAAAGTCGTGCACCGAAGAATCGCCGGAGACGGTCATGGTCTTCTGTTGTCGTGTCTGAGATTCGTCGAGTACGAAAAGAGTATCCCAATCTAGGAAAGGAAAAGATCTTTGTGCATCTCCAGGCATTTTGTCGTGAAAAGCATGTCGTGTGTCCTTCTGTTCGTACTATTGGTAGACTCATCGCAGACGCGTCAGACAAGATGCGGATCTTTCCACAAAAGGTCGGACACGACGGTCAGGTTCGCAATGTAAACAGAACAAAAAAGACTCGTAAACCAAAGGGGTTTCGAGCTCTGCGACCTGGACACTGTATTTCACTCGATACCATCGAGTTTCATTTCTGGGGCAGAAGAATCTATGTCATCACCATGATTGACTTGTTCTCACGATACGCATTTGCTCATGTGACTACGAGCCATGCGTCACGAGCAGCAGAGGAGTTTTTTGAGCGATGTCTGAATCTGTTTCCATATCCTGTTGAGTTCGTGCTTACAGACAACGGATCTGAGTTTATGAAAGACTTTGACACACATCTTCGAGACCTCTGTCTGACCCATTGGCATACCTACCCAAGAACTCCAAAGATGAATGCTCACTGTGAACGGTTTAACAGAACCATTCAAGATGAGTTTTTCATCAATCACAAGTTTCTTTTACACAACATTCGTACTGCACCACCAAACTGAATGATTGGCTCGGCTGGTATAACACCACTCGTCCTTACCATTCCCTGGATCTTCTTTCTCCGGTACAGTTTCTAAACAAATACGAGCAAATAGTTAAAACAGCTCAAGAGTGCAATATGTAGTGGCCCTATACAGAGACTGTTGAAATACTTCCAGGACCCAAGCTCGAAGTGCAAAAAAATAATTTCATGGGGGACGAGATGAAGGAAATGACTGCAACGCAGCATTTCCTGACACAGTGGGGTCCCCATGAAATTATTTTTTTGCACTTCGAGCTTGGGTTTTTGCGTATTTCAACGGTCTCATACAAACTATTGACAAAAAAACAAAATGAGGCTATGTTCATGAGGTCTCGTCGATTACTTTGACGATAGGCGAAGGTGAAAAAATGAAATGGAATGAAGTTCCAACAGGCGTGAGCCTGGCAGGCATGCGTGCATTCCTCCAGGAACTCGGAGATCGTTCCGGCGACTTTCTCGGACGATGCGATGAGGATCCTGAGTTCGCGCGCGCCGTCGCTCAAGCGGTACTCGGATTTCTGCAACATGTACCCCAGCAGCAAACGAGAAAAAAAGTCACCATGCTGGACGTAAAACAGCTCATGGGGTCTCGTTGTTTCCTCGCAAAAGAAATACACTCACTCGTTCCAGACATGACAAAGACTGAGCGTGAATTTCTGCCTGAATTGAATGAGGCTCAACTTGAAAGGTTGATGGACTTCCTTCAGGGGCCGTGTCCAATTACACAATCAGGACCGGCACATCGCACACACGTCCTTTTCCCTATGCCAGCCATCATCAAAGGTCGAGACGTAGATCTGCAACTTCTGAATGATTTGAACATCATTAGTTCCTTTCCCTACCGCCACAGCAACCTTGGTCGCACACAACAAGCAAAGTGGTTTCTGCTCTTCTTGGATCAAAATCTCAATCCTGGAGTTCCCGGAACCTCGATCAATGTGGACAAGCAGACTCCCGCATTGCCACCAACCTATCACGTTCCTGATCCAGAACTCCTCGTATTCGGACTTGGCCTCTGGAAAAGACGTGGTCTACGACTGATTCAAGGTGATGGAATTATTCCAACAGATTGGCGGACTAATTCCTTCACAATCAATGATGAGAACGAAGAGAAAAGGCTCATCCTCAGTCACGCAAATGGAGCATTGATTCTCTTCGCAGAAGGAGGCGATATGTCTCGTCACTTTCATCATGGAGTTCATAAACCTGGTTACCCAATCCCTTTCGCCGCCGCTCGTCCGGTCGTCTGACCACTCGTTCCTCGCTCGATTCACTCACGCGAGGATTTTTTATTCCCTCTTGAGCACTTTTAAATACGCGTCCGTTGGAATGTTTACTTTTCCTTTTCCAAACTCGGCCATGCGTGCTTTGCCTTTTTTCTGTTTGTCGAGCAGTTTGCGTTTACGTGTGACGTCACCGCCGTATAACTTGGCCGTGACATCTTTTCGCATCGCGGTGATCCGTTCGGAAGCCACGACTTTTCCTCCAATCGTTGCTTGTAGTTTGATCACGAAGTTTTGTTTTGGGATCGTGTCTTTCAAAACATTCACAATACGACGACCGGACTTATCTGCTTCGTCGTGATAGACAAGCGTTGCAAATGCCTCCACAGCTTCCTCAGCCACCAAAATATCCATACGCACAACATCCGCCAAGCGATAACCGATGATTTCATAATTCATCGAGGCATACCCTGCTGTGACACTTTTTAATTTGTCATAAAAATCAACGATGATCATCGCGAGAGGAATTTGATAATGCAAAATCGCGCGTTCGCCTGAAAGATATTCTGTGTTGAGATACGTTCCTCGTCTTTCCTGAACAAGTTGCATGATGGATCCAAGATATTCTGTTGGAGCGACAAGATCAATTTTTACCCACGGCTCTTCGATGGATTCCACGAGTGATTGATCCGGAAGTTCGATCGGACTTTTGATCACTTTTGTTTCACCATTTCGCAGACGAACCGTGTAAGCAACTGATGGAACAGTCACGACTAAATTCAAATCAAACTCGCGTTCAAGTCGTTCTTTTAAAATTTCCAAATGCAACATCCCAAGCAGTCCTACACGAAATCCGTAGCCGAGCGCAGGAGAATGTTCGGACTCATACACAAGCGCGGAATCACTCAGTTTCAATCGCTCCATGGCATCACGCAAACGATGAAAATCATCTCCTTGCTCTGGAAACACTCCCGCATACACCATCGGCCGCACTTCTTTGTATCCTGGCAGTGCCTGAATTATTCCCCGCTGTCCCCTTTTGTCTCCCTCTGCCCCCTTTTGTCTCCCTCTGTCTGTAATCGTATCTCCCACGCGACATCCTCCTATTTCTTTGAGTCCTGTCACGATATAGCCAATCTGTCCTGTTTCCAAAACCGGAGAAGCGACACGACCTCCTGGAGTCACGGCACCAATTTCAAGCACATCAATATCCTTATCAGCCGCCATCATGTGAATAGGTTGATTTGATTTCAGCGCGCCATCAACCACACGGACATACGCCATCACTCCGCGATAGTCGTCATAAAACGAATCAAAAATAAGTGCACGAGCTGGAGCATCTGGAATGCCTGTTGGTGGCGGAATCCGCTCAACAATCGCTTCCAACAACGCCTCCACTCCTTCTCCTGTCTTTCCACTCACGCACAAAATTTCTTCCGGCTTACATCCGATGAGTTGAATGAGTTCCGCCGTTCGCTTTGGGACATCGGCATTGGGAAGATCAATTTTATTTAAAACGGGAATGATCTCCAAATTTTCTTCAAGAGCCAAAAAAAGATTTCCGATTGTTTGTGCTTGAACTCCTTGAGTCGCATCCACAAGCAAAATCGCGCCTTCCACCGCCGCAAGCGATCGAGACACTTCATAGGTGAAGTCGACGTGTCCGGGAGTATCAATCAAATTAAGAATGTACGGAGTGTTGTTTAGGGTGTAGGACATGCGAGCTGGCGCGAGTTTGATCGTGATTCCCTTCTCGCGCTCAAGTTCCATCGAATCCAAAATCTGCGCCTTCATGTTGCGCTTGTCCACTGTTCCCGTCATCTCCAACAAACGATCCGCAAGCGTGGATTTTCCATGATCAATATGCGCGATGATACAAAAATTACGAATGTGAGATTGGTCCATAAGAGAAGAGGGGGAAGGAGAGTAGAAAGTAGCGAGTAGCGGGGGAGAGAATAGAAGTATAAGCGAAAAGAGGAGAAAGTGCATTTTTTGGCAAAATGGGCAGAAAAAAACTCGCCGGTTGTCGACGAGTGAGGATTCAGAATGAAGACGCCATCTGCTCAAGCAGCGCAGTGATCTGTTCGACCGCGATTGGGTGGTAGTTTGGACGGGCCAGCAGAAAGAGGTCCGTTGCGAGCGCGTAGCCGTCTTGTGTCTGCGCAAGTGCTTTGTAAATAGGCCGCAGATACTTCAGTCGGCCGACCGTGAGCATGAGGTTTGCAACGGCCTGATCAAGATCGGCATCACGACATTCCGCTTCAAGAGCGAGACGCAGATAGGACGCGCGAATATCCATGTTGGCTGATTTGGACAGGTCAAACGAGAGATCCAGCAGGAAGATTTGCTCTTTCGTGAGACACTTTTTTGCGGCAACGCGCTCCAGGTACAGATGCATTTGCCCATGCGTCCAATGTTCGAACGTTACAGCCAATGCAATCGCAGAGATATCCGTGATGGGAAACGGTCGCTCAACCACTTCCTCGACCTCTTGTGCGAGTGTTGAAACAATGGTCGGCGCGTTTTCGGGCAAGCCTTTGCCGTACACCCACGCTTGGGTATTCACCATGCTCAGCACGCCAGGCAACTCATCTTCGACAAATTCCAAAAACTGCTCGGTGGAAAGCGCTTTGAAACTGAAGCGCTTGATGTAGCGACGAATGAACGCATCGAACGTGGGACGTCCCACGGCATACTCGAGTAGTCCGATGAACAGAGCACCCTTGACGTACGGCACTTGGGTCACCAAGTCGTCTGGACTTATCTCTGCAGGGATCGGACACGAAAGAGCTGTGTACTCTTCCAATCCTCGTTCGATCAGCAACTTGAAACTTCGATCCAGTTCTTGCATGCCGATGTGCATCGCAAGAAACATCCGCTCTTCCCCATGAAGCGCTTCGATGATCCGCCACTCGAGGTAGGTCGTCCAGCCTTCGTTCAACCAGAAATCTTTCCAACCTGCGTTTCCAATCAGATTTCCCGTCCATGAATGCGCGAGTTCGTGTGGAAGAACGCTGTTCGACGCAGGATCTCCCACGAGGCTTGTGGGTGAAAAAAACGCGAGTCGTGGATTTTCCATCCCGCCGTAAGGAAACGACGGCGGCATGATGAGCATGTCGAATCGATTGTCCCATACGTACTCGCCAAAGTTCTCCTCGACCACTTGGATCATGCGTTCGATGTCGACAAATTCCGCCGCCGCCGCATCGATGATGCCTTGCTCCGCATACACGCGGCATCGCGCAGAGATGTCGCGCGCGACGAAATCCCCAACCGCAAATGAGATCAAGTAGGCTGGGATGGGCTGTGTCATTTCCCAGATCTCAATCACACGCGATCCAAACTTTCGGCTGTCCAAATACGTCCCGCCCATCAGACCACGCAGCGCGATCGGAACGAAGAGGGCGGCCTTGAACGTAAATCGCACGTCAGGCGTGTTCTGGCACGGCAGGTAGCTCATCGCATGAAGGGCCTGTCCTTGCGTGTACAGACACGGATGCTTTTTCCCAAGCGTCTGACTCGCCTCCAGCCATTGCAATCCTGAAGCTGTGGGAGACGTCTTGTAATAGACATCGACGCGTCCTGATTCCGGCACAACGAATCGGAGGGTGGTTCCGCGAACAGGATGCGGTTCGCTTTTTGTGAACGCGATCTCCTGCGCCGGTGTCTGCCCATAGGTGATATACGAAATCTCCAGATCACGCGTATCGAGCGTCGTCTCTTCACCCGCACGATCAAACGTGATGGTGGCGATACCACCGATCACTTTACGTTCGAAGTCAATCTCCAAAAAAAGACCCACATGAGTCATCCTTGGCATCCCAGGCTCATATCCGGAATGCGGATCAAACGTACTCATTTCGTACTCCTCTCTTGTGAAGTGAGTGCGATTACAGTATAGAACAAGGGCGCCTATGTCAATGAACTCAGTCTTTCCGATGAGATTGTCATGCGTGACCAAAAATGCTAAGCTCTTTTTATATGAAAAAATACCTTCTTTTGTTTCCAGCCCTTGTTCTTATCGGAGCGGGTTGTACGGGAAGCACGCAAGTACGGACAGAAACATCTGCCACGCGTGACGCAGATGTTCAAGCTGAGCAATCTACAACGACGACAACAGAAAACGATCCAAAAACAGAAGCAAAAGCGGACGCGGAAATCAATGTAACGACGAAAGATGGAGCGGAAATAAAACTCGAAGTAAAAACAGAAAAAAACGATGAAATCAAAACAGAAACGACAACATCTGTCGAAATTAAACCAACGGAGACTGTTCCGGTCACGGATGTCGTGTTGGGTGGGGAAACAAAAATGGTCGAAATGGAAGCAGGAAATTTTTTCTTTAAACCGAATGTCATCAATGCATCAGCCGGAGAAAAAATCAAAATCAATTTCACCAAAAATTCCGGATTCCACACGTTCGTCATTGCGGAAACTCAACAAAAATTTTCCATCGTCCAAGGAGAATCCGTCTCGTTCACCGCACCAGATAAAGCGGGAACGTACACATTCTATTGCGACGTAGGCTCACATCGCGCGATGGGCCAAGAAGGAACATTAATTGTTAAGTAAAATTTCCATACTGGCCAGTATCCCTTCATAGACTTCTGTATCAAGTGAGGGATTGGCAGCGACCACGTAGTATCTCGTTTTGCCCGCTTGGCCACGGAAATCCGTCACCACGTGTCGCGTATTCCGCCAAGAGGGTTGATCAAAGAAATCGGCAACAGCCGGTTTCTTTTCAATTTCATATTGACGTGCCTCGTACGCATTTTTCCCGAGAGTCACTGTTTCTGTCGAATAGATTGTGACTGTGGATAAGGTCAGAAAATCACTTGCGTCAAAATAACGTAGGAACACTTGAGAACGTTCACGCGCGCTTCCGACACCGTCACGTGTATACAAATTCACCGCTTTGAGTGATGGCACATACTCTGCCTCCCAACTATCTGACATCGAGAATTGGATGGGAAAAAATTCACTCGCTTGCGGTGGAAGTGTCAACGCAGAAAACTCTTTTTCTAATCCTCGTGATCGAAAGAGTGGAATCGTGTGCGCAAGAAAAAAATCTGTTGGATTGATCCATTTTTTGACGTCTTCCGCTTTTTTTTCATATCCATTTTTTCGAAGTTCCTCTCCCTGATACAAGGCAAAATGTAAGTGCTGACGTTCTTGATCCGTTTCCTTTGTGTTTCCTTCACCTAAATATCCAATGAATTGTCCGGCAGAAATCGGATCGCCAACTTTTGCGGAAACAGAGGAGATGTCCAGATGGCCGTAGAGAGAGTTGATCGTCTTTTCATCTATCAAATGTCTAATCACGACAAGTCCTCCATATCCAGAAACCCAATCCACAAACAACACGGTTCCGTCCGCAATCGATTGGACAGAGACTTCTGTGTGATCAGATGGAATTTCAATATCCTCGCCCACATGATATCCCGTAAAACGATCTTCAATGTATTCGCCAAAACCTTTGAATGTCACATCGTAACGCGCGATCGTCTCATCCAACGGAAGAACGATCGCTGACTGTTTGTCGGGGACAGCATCAAGAATCATCGGCCGTGCAGCAGGCGCGGGAGGGCTGAATTCTTGTCGAAAGCCCATGTCCAAACAGCCAAATCCAAGAAAGATGATCAAAAAAAGAAGGGGGGAAAATCGCATAATTATTTTTGTTTAAGTGTCCGCTTGAGATATTGACCCGTGTAACTTTTTGCATGGCGTGCCACGTCTTCTGGCGTACCCGCGAACACCACTTCCCCACCAAGATCACCTCCTTCCGGACCAAGATCAATCAACCAATCCGCTGTTTTGATCACATCGAGATTGTGTTCGATCACGATCACGGAATTGCCTTTATTCACGAGCATGTGCAAGACTTCGAGTAGTTTTTTCACATCAGCAAAGTGCAAACCTGTCGTTGGCTCATCGAATAAATACAACGTACGACCCGTTTGACGTTTTGATAATTCCGTCGCGAGTTTGACGCGTTGTGCTTCTCCACCGGAAAGCGTTGGAGCTGGTTGACCCAGTTTCACATACGATAAGCCGACCTCATTCAAGCTGACAAGCTTGTCGGAGACAAACGGAATATCTTTAAAAAATTCCGCCGCTTCTTCGATCGTCATCTCTAACACTTCATAAATATTCTTTTCTTTGTATTCGATTTCGAGTGTTTCACGATCAAACCGTTTTCCTTTGCACACTTCGCACGTCACATACACCGTTGGTAAAAAATGCATTTCAATGGCGATGAGACCATGTCCTTCACAATGTTCGCAACGTCCACCAGGCCTATTGAAACTAAACCGACCTGGCTTGTATCCACGAAATCGGGCCTCGGAGGTGGCGGTGAACAACTCACGAATTGGTCCCCATGCTCCCGTGTATGTGGCAGGATTCGAACGCGAGGTTCGACCGATCGCTCCTTGATCAATCAAAATCGCTTTATCAATATACTCAATGCCAAGCACTGCTTTATGTTTGCCCGGCGTGTGTTTACTTCCGTACAACCGTTTCGCGATCGTTTTGTACATCGTGTCATATGCAAGCGTAGATTTTCCAGAACCAGAAACACCTGTGACACACACAAACCGACGCAGAGGAATATCCACGTCAATATTTTTCAAATTGTTTTGTGAAGCTCCACGGATTTTAATCACATCTTTACCAACCGCACGACGCTCAGAGGGCACTTCAATCTTTTGATCTCCACGTAAATAGGCCGCGGTCAACGATTTTTTATTTTCAAAGATTTTTGGCGTCGTTCCAGCCGCAACAACTTCCCCTCCATGTCGTCCGGCACCGGGACCAATCTCCACCATATAATCCGATGCCAAAATTGTATCCTCATCATGCTCCACCACGATCACGGTATTGCCGATATCACGCAAGTGTTCGAGCGTTCGGATAAGTCGTTCATTATCCCGCTGATGAAGTCCGATCGTTGGTTCATCCAGAACATACATCGCGCCGACAAGTCTCGTTCCAACTTGCGAGGCAAGACGAATGCGTTGTGCTTCCCCACCGGAAAGCGAACCGGCCATGCGATTGAGTGTCAGATAGTGTAACCCAACGTCCAACATAAACTGGAGACGATTTTGAATTTCTTTTAAAATTGAACTCGCGATCTCTGTTTGTTTTTCTGTCAACATCAGATTTTGAAAATACGTCACCGCTTCATCAATAGACATTTTTGTCACGTCCACAATCGAAATCTTTTTTGGCAACCAAACACACAATGACTCTGTGCGAAGTCGCGCACCGTGACACACATCACAAAGTTCTTCACTGAATAATTCCTTCGTGCCAAGTCCTGTACACGCGGAACACGCGCCGTACGGCGAATTGAACGAAAACAAACGAGGTTCAATTTCGGGAAAAGAAAATCCATCTTTAGGACAACTGAATTTTGACGAAAGCATTTGTTCGGTTCCATCAGGATACACAATCGTCGCTACATCATTGCCGCGTTGAATGGCTGTCTCAAGCGCCTCAGCCAAACGTTGACGAGATTCGCTGACGGCCACGACAGGAATCGTATCGATCACCACTTCGATCGTATGTTGTTGATAACGCGAAAGTTTAATCTGCTGATCCAGACGATGTTCCACTCCATCAATGCGCACGCGCGCAAAACCCGAATTATACAAATCATAAAGCAACTGATAATACTCGCCTTTTCTTCCTAGCACGACGGGAGCCAAAATTTTTATTGATCCCTTCTTTCCTAATCCCTCGCCCCTCATCCCTAATCCCTCTAATACAACATCTACCATTTCTTCGTTCGTCAATTTTTGAATCTCTTCTCCGCACTTCACACAATGCGGTTTTCCCACACGCGCAAACAACACGCGCAAATAATCGTACACTTCGGTAATGGTTGCCACTGTTGAGCGCGGATTATTCGAATGCGCTTTTTGATCAATCGAAATCGCCGGTGACAATCCCTCAATTTCATCCACATCCGGTTTTTCCATCTGACCCAAAAACTGCCGCGCGTAAGCCGACAATGATTCAACATAGCGCCGTTGACCTTCCGCAAAAATCGTATCAAACGCGAGCGACGATTTCCCAGAACCGGACACTCCTGTAAAACAAATCAATTTATTTCGCGGAAGTTCAAGCGAAATATTTTTGAGATTATGCTCCCGCGCTCCCTTGATGATTATTTTGTCTTGCATAACATTTTTATCCACACAGTGTACGTTGACAGATGATCCTAAAGCTGATTTAATAGGAATACCAGGCGAGGGAGTAATACTTCCATGCTGTTGTCACATTAAGATCCTCCTATGATTTATCATCGGGGGATCTTTTTGTTTTTTAATTCCTGTTTCAACAACACCACTTCATCTCTCAAAAGCGTCGCGGTTTCGAAGTCTAACTTTCTTGCGGCTTCTTTCATCTCATACTCTTTTTCTTTGATCACTCGTTCTATTTCATGAGGTTCAGCGATCAGTTCCAGTTTAAGAATTTCTTCAATGGATGTCGTACCTTCTGCGCCGAGCATGCGGCGGATGTCTTTTATTTCTTTGATGATTGTTTTTGGCGTGATGTCATTTTTTTTGTTGTACGCGAGCTGAATCTTTCTGCGACGATCTGTTTCCTTGAGCGCGCGCGATAATGAGCCTGTCATATTGTCTGCGTAGAGAATCACGATCCCATCCACATTTCGAGCCGCGCGACCGATCGTTTGAATGATCGATGTTTCCGATCGGAGGAATCCTTCTTTGTCCGCATCGAGAATGGCAACGAGCGTCACTTCGGGAAGATCCAAACCTTCGCGCAACAAGTTGACTCCCACGACGACATCAAACGTTCCTTTTCTTAAGTCAGACAATACCGTAATACGATCGAGCGTATCAACGTCTGAGTGAAGATATTGAACTTTGATATTTCGTTCTTTGAGAAACTCCGTGAGATCCTCCGCCATTTTTTTGGTGAGTGTGGTGACAAGTGTGCGCTGATGCAACCTCACACGTTTTTCAATTTCCAAAATCAAATCATCCACTTGTCCCATCGCGGAATCTGTTGGTGTGATGGGACGCACAATCGTGATTGGATCGACAAGTCCCGTTGGACGAATAATCTGTTCAACGACTTGTGAGGACGTTTTCTTTTCATACACACCGGGTGTGGCAGAAACAAAAATAACTTGCGCCGCTTTCTTTTCAAACTCCACAAATGTCATCGGACGATTGTCCAGCGCGGATGGCAAACGAAATCCGTGTTCGATGAGTGTTCGTTTGCGCGCTTGATCGCCGTTGTACATCCCACCGATTTGCGGAATGGACACATGGGACTCATCCACGATCGTCAAAAAATCCTTTGGAAAATAGTCCATGAGTGTCATCGGTGATTCTCCTGTTGCTCGACCATCAAAATAACGCGAGTAATTTTCGATGCCACTGCAAAAACCGATCTGTTCAATCATTTCCAAATCGTAACGTGTCCGACGACTCAATCGTTCCGCTTCAAGTACTTTTCCACTTTTTTCAAAAACCTCGAGTTGATCTTTGAGTTCCTGCCGAATCGCACGCAGTGATTCTTTTTGTTTTGAAGCTGAGACAACATAATGCTTCGCCGGAAAAAGCCAAATATCCGAAAGTGTCTGTTTTAATTTTCGCGTGATTGGATCAAGTTCCTGAATATCGATAACTTCTTCATCAGCGATCATCAGGCGATAAATCACCTCTTGGTTCATCGGCATGATCTCAAGCACATCTCCTTTTGCACGAAAATGTCCACGCGTCAAATCCGCATTCGTCCGCGCAAACTGCATCTCAATCAACCGCCGAATAATATGTTCTCTCGTTTGAAATCTTTTACTCCTTTCTCCTTTCTCCTTGCTACTCTTTTCCAAATGCATCATCACACTCTGATAAGCCTCCGGACTTCCCAAGTTATAAATGCACGATACGCTCGCCACAATAATCACGTCACGACGTGTGAGCAATGCTTGTGTTGCCGCGTGTCGCAAACGATCAATTTCTTCGTTGATCATGGATTCTTTTTCGATGTACGTGTCCGTACGCGGCATGTACGCCTCCGGCTGGTAATAGTCGTAGTAACTGACAAAATACTCAACGGCATTCTCTGGAAAAAACTCCCGAAACTCATTGCACAGCTGAGCCGCCAATGTTTTGTTGTGCGCAATCACAAGTGTCGGCCGCTGAGTTTTCTCAATAACGTTCGCGATGGTAAACGTTTTCCCAGAACCCGTGACACCAAGAAGCGTCTGTGCTTTGTGTCCGGCCTGAAGACCATCCACTAATTGCTTAATGGCTTTAGGCTGATCACCTGCCGGTTGATAATTGGATTGTAATTTGAGTGACATAAGTCCGTATTGGGGTCAGACCCGGACAACGGACTTTTTGCAAAAAGTCCGTTGTCCGGGTCTGACCCCATTGACCGATGAAGTATAGCACACGAACAAAGGTCGAACAAAAAAGCGTTGGAATAATCCAACGCTAGGAAAGACGAGCGGCCCGGATGACCGTCTCAAAGATTTTGCCGAATTCTCTGTAGAACTCAGGCCAATTATCAAAGAACAATTCAACAGGATATGTTTGTGGGGCAACATCCACTCCCACGAGGATGCGAATAGGGAGAATCCCAGCACCCAGAAGTGCATCAACCTCCTTTTTTGTCTTATCAATGTAAGCGGGAGCCCCATCACAAATCGTGACGAGGATTCGTCGTAAACGACGACTTTGTCTGAGCCAATGACCCGCGACACGAACACCGAAATCCTCAAGCGTTCCGCCCGTGCAAGGAACGCCAGCGATGCCGTTGTTCGGCTGAGCACCACCGCAATCGAACACCTGCTCGTTGAAGGCAAAGAAGCGTGAATCGATCGAACGTCTTGAAGGAATGATTCCTTCGTTGAACGCGACCGCGAGTTCGATCGAGGCCTTGAGTGCGTCCATCGATCCACTCACGTCCAGAAGAAACGCGATAGCAAGGTCCAACAGCAAGCGACGAAGATCAATCTTCATACATTCACTGCCGCCTGTCGCCAACACACTCAATGCATCAAGATCAAAGTCACCGCGCGTCAACCCACGAAGCGAATGCGCTTCAGGAATACTCAGCCGCTTTAATATCTCTGCGACGATACGCGCTTCACGTCGTACATGAAGAACAACCGCTTGATAAGCTACTGGGTTTGGCGAAACCTTGACGACACCCTTTTCTTCGCCTCCAGCACTTCCGACACCGGCTCCTCCTCCCGAACCCGCACCGGGCGGTGAGGGACGCGTCTGAAGAGCGGCGAGTTGTTTTGGTAACAAAGCGAGCGACTTGATACGTCGAGCAGAAAGTTTCCGCGCGATCATCTGTCGAAAATGCTCAGCGAACTCCGCGTCAACTTGCTTGCCATAAATGGCCCGCTTGAGAGCTTGCATCAACTTTCCAAACTCATCTTCTGATCGCTGAATCTGAATCTCGTGTTTCTTTTCTTCAACAGTCATGTGTTGACGCAACAGATTGAGAATCTGTGCGCAGACGTATAAAAGATGAGTATACGATCGCTTGTGAGTGTTCACGCGTCGAATCGCTCTTTTGGCCAAATTCACGCACTTACGCACGACGGCGTGCTTTGGCCTCGTGCGCTTTTTGATCGCATAGGTGAAGTCGCTCAAGACCGATGTCTTGCACGAAAGCAATGTGCCATTTCGTCGATCAACAATCGGGCCATCCTCATCTCTACGCTGACCGGGAAGAAGATATCCAAGCCGATGATAAAGCGCATTGGCATTCCCCGGGAATTCTTTCACGTGAAGATCATCACACCGACGATCCATGACGAGGTTGAGAATGTTCCCGAGAATTTCTCCACCTTCCACATACGCTTGTGCGAGAAGCTTTGCCCCAACGGCTTGCTCGTTTGAGGCACGCCGCTGATCTTTGCGTGTCCCGTTCTGGTCATACCGGATGTGGCCCACTTCATGCAGACCACGCCCGAGTCCAGACTCGATCTGACCCAACAAGAACGGTTCGGGATTGAATCGCACGAAATGGCGACAATCCGTTTCGGCTGTTCCTGAATCGGAAAGTTCGAGACGAATCCCGCATCCAGCCACTGCCACCATGCGCGCGAGCATCTCGTCAAGAAACGGCTCGATCTCCTGTGCGGTAAAAACACGCTCAGGTGGTTTTACAACAACCTTCGGTAGCGGCGCAGACTTTTGTGGAAGTTGCGAAGCAAAATACGCATCCAACCAAACATCGTATTGTTGTCGCGCAAGTGCAATAGCTCGTGTCTGAATGAATCGCCATTCTTCCCGATCATCATGATCAAACTGAACGACGAAAGTCCGTGGATTAACAGATTCTGGCGCGCTCTTACGAACGTCAACGGTTGGACATGGATAACTGAGCTTTGGATCCGAGAACGTCACCCAATAGGTATGTGCCATGATGATTAATTTCCCATATCCGCAACACTCACGAGCGTGCGCATCCGATGTGTGGCATCCGAGAGCAAACTCAAGCCCTTCAGATGGGCTTTGAGAATCTCTCGCTCAGACTGAGCGTCTCCGTCTGGATAACGATCGATGATGCGCGAGGCAACCGACAATTGCATCGGCGTGCCGATCGACACATCTTCTGCCACACGCAACGTGCGCCTCGGTGAAGGTCCGCCCTTATCGGAACCGAGCTCCACTGCCTTCACACGAATCGCTCCAGCCACCTGCACGATGTGCGTGGCTTCGAGTTCCGTGATCCCCGTCATCGAGACGAGCCAGGGAATCTCCCAACTCGCGGGAGGATACTCGAACGCATAGGCTTCGACGCGATCGTCCATCGCAGAATCAAGCGCTTGGTTACCGATGTAACCCGGTCCAACGGGATTGTCGGTGAGAATGAAAATGATGCCGTCCAAGCCTGTGATGACCACCGTCCCTTGAGTCGTGGTGAACGAAAACTGACCGGTGTGATCGAACAACGCATGAAACGGCGCCATGCTGTGACCCATCCGCGAGAACTCATCCAGACACACGAAGGCTTTGGGCCAACGCTTGCTGTGCTGATGTGCGGTGATGAAATTCGCAAGATCACTCGGGACCCACTCGGTCGAGGCGTTTTTAGCAGACGCTGAACCGAACAAATCCTGAGGCTTAGAAACCCCCGTCCCATCCACCTTGAGATACGGCACGTTGAACGTCTTGGCGAGGAGACTTGCGAACGTTGTCTTGCCGGTTCCCTTTGGACCGACCAGTCGAAACGCACGGCCGAAATGAATGTCCGCCTCGATGAGGGTCAAAGTCTCTGGCAAAATCCAGAAATCCTGGCCGAGGCCCGTGCCATCGATCTTGATGATCTGGCGTTCGATGTGAAGCTCCATACGAGTGGGATTGCGAGCCGGTCCCTCGATGTTGATGAGGCTTGCGGCAAATCGCGCACCCGCGCAGATCCTGGATTCGAATTGACTGCGATTGCGAAGAACAATGTTGCGCGCCCGCGCTCCATTTGCGAGCGTCACCTCGAGTACTCCATCCTGCTCGACAAAAACGATCTCGTATTCCGTTCCTGTGGTTGCCATGAATCAACTCCTTCTTCTATTCAGTTGTAATGGACACTCTCCTTACATCAATATACCAGCAAATAGCTGATGAGCCCTCTGATGTAAAAAGCGGTGCGCAGGATGCACACCGCAGACACTATGGGAAGCGGCCGATGTTGGGAGAAAGCGAAGCGTCTCCCATCATCGGTTGGACGCGCAGCGCTCAGGAGCGAAGCGGATAGCGCTGCGTGGCCAAAGCGTAGCATCATGCCACACTCCAAACTCTTGAACGCATGGAACACGCGTCCTTAGCGAGCTCAGTCCGACCGAGGCCGGTTGAGTTGTAAACATGGAGGACGTACGGGGACTGACTAGCCCTGACAGCAAGGAGCCATGCGACGGCTGTCAGGGATTGTCAGTCCCGGAGCGCTGGGGCGTGAAGCGAAGCGCACGGCCCAGCGCCAGTCCGAAACGTACGTCAGACTTCAGACTCTCAGGTGTATGAAACACACACCTTCAGACGAGCCTGAAACTCGGATAAACCGAGTTCAGAAACTATGGAAGCGTCAAGTGTGAGATTTCCTATCTCACACTTGTCGGCAGAAAGGCGTCACTCATAGTGGCGCAGTCGGCCGAAGCAGACTCGTATGGCACGAGTCCGTCTCTTGAGCGCCTGATACAAGCACTCTTAGACGAGACGGGAGGAAGCGAACTTCCTTCCGATTTGAATCAAACTAAACTGTGAGTGCGACTCGATAGCCGCGTCCGCCCGACAAATGTCTCATACCAATCCGGAAACGCGTTTTGGCTTCCAAATACGGCTTGCGAATGATGGCCGGTAGATCGCCGTCGTAAACCATGCCAACGAATCCAACGATGCCGGCCACGAGATCATGCTCCTCCGTCGTCAGTGGCCAATCCCGTGCGTAAAACTGATCCGGTGAAAGTGTAGGATCGAGGGTTTTCCCCGCCGCCGCAAACACTTTCACATCTTCTTCCATCTGTACCGACACTTTGGCCAGTGCCTCAGCGTCAGCCGCCAAACGTGCATCGGCTTCCTTGAGCAAGCCGTGAATGATTCCACGAAAACGATTGAGACGTCCTCGCGCGATCGTGAGACGGCCATCGGGATGCGGAATGATTCCCGTCACCTCCGGCATCTTCGTTGTGCGCTCCTCATCGCCTTCCGGCGCCTCACCGTAGTAGCGAAGCTTCGTGCGCTGAATCGTCCAACCGTTGTGACGAATCACTTTACGAATGGATTGGCGCAGCGATTTTGGAATCTCATTTGCGTCAGTCGTGATCGTGAGATCATCCAGAAATCGCGTGTAACGATATGTCACGTTTTCACGCACCGTTTCCTCGCGAAGCAAACGCGAAATCTCACGATCAACCGGTCCTAGCACAATGTTGAGTACAGCAGGCGAAGTGGGAAATCCCTGAGGCATGACGTCTTCGACGAGCAAAAGCTCGAGCAGAACATCCACCAATCTTTGCGATTCTTGTGGATCAATATCCGTCGCTTCACTCACGCGTGTCAAAAGCTTTGGACCAAGATTGGCCCTCATGCGCGCGCGATCCACAGACGGAAACGCGTCCTTGAGATCGAGTAGATAAAAAGCCTTTGCGAATCCGGCATGCACACGCGCGTTGGTCACGATGCTCGTGCCGGGATGCGCACCGTGCACGGCTGTGTGAACAGGAATGCCCTGCAACATCTGTGTGAGCAGTGCGCGACTGACACGCTTGAGCGGATCAGATGGCGGATTGATGATGCGAACTCCCTTCTTCTTGGGAATCACGCACCGCGACCATGCCGTCCCGCTTGCGTAAAGTGCCTTAGTCGCGCTCCATTCCGCCGAATCGATCTTGAGCAACTGACACAAGACCTCTTCCAAACGCGCATCTAGCAAAAACGCACTTGGCAAACCACCTTTGTTCTTTTTCGCCACGACTTCCTCCGTCTGTTACAGACAGTATAATCTTCCACCGAACCAAAAAGAGGCTTTGTGGACGCCTCTTTGTACTCAAAAACAACATTTTTGTCAAGATTTGTTATTGATTGTTGATCGACAATATATATCGATAAACTTCCTGAGGCACTTTATCCTCCCAATCTTTGCCAGCCTTGATCAGAGCACGAATGTCCGTGGATGAAAAACCAGGGACTTCTTTAATCCACTGAATCTCCACTTTTCCGTCGAAACATTTTTTTGTCCATTCATTTCCTGTCCAAACTTTATCCACACGGCCAACGCGTTCCAAAACGGCTTGCGTCCACTTCTCATCATCTTCATGATCCGGCAATTCAACAAACTCAACGTCAAACATCGGAATAATGTCCTCATCTTGCAGAGCGCGCTGAATCATCTCTTTGCGTTCTTCAATGGTAAATGGATTTTCTTCGTTTTTATTTTTTTCCGGACTTCCAAGCCCAATAATCACACGACTACATACTTTGGTCATGCCCTGGATCACCATGAGATGCCCGTTGTGAAATGGTTGAAAGCGGCCGATGAAAAGACAGATTGGTTTCATATGGAAGAAGTTTATCAAACACGCCAAAAAATTCAATTAAAAAAGCCCGTTCTAGGCTAGTAAGTCTGCCGTCTAGTAAGGGAACTCGCTCGTGGGAATGCGCCAATAGACATGGGGCGATCCGTCAGGATTGCGAGCAATCACGAGAGAGTTGAATGGATAATCGAGAAAAGAACTTGGCGGAGGAGTGTTGGACATAACCTCTCGAAAAATGTGCCCAGCGACAATTGCGGGATCCATGTAAGCACTTGCGTCTTTGTCAGTCCCTTTCCAAAATGGCGTGTTCATTCCGCCGGGCATCACGAGAGTTGTCATGGATCCAGGAAGTTCCCGGTGAAGCGTTCCTGCCATCTGTGCGGCAAACATCGCCTTGGCGGCTTGAACGGCACAGTAGATTTCTTCGCCTTCGCGACGCTTAAACGCAGAGGTAGAAGAGATGACGACGAAATGGAGTGGAGAGGAAAGCACCATCAAGAGGTTAAGAATGTCTCGCAAGACGATGAGTGGACCGTGCACATGAATGCTCGTCAAACGCGCAACATCCCGCGCGGTCATCTTGGAAAGTGGTTTGGTTTGCGCCACTCCCGAAACCCAGAACAGATGTGTCACGCGCCTTTGGGTCAAACAACTAACGACATCACCATGCACATGTCTCCACGACTCAATCTGCTCCAAGTTCACATAAAACCTTTTGACGTCGCACAGTTCATGATCGAGGTGCAAACGATTCACACCCGGACCAAGAATGAGTGGCTCGATCCCGCGCTCCAGACAATGAAGCGCAATCTCTCGTCCAAGACCTGTTGTGCCACCAAGAATGATGGCCGTCGGCTTTTGCTCTTGCATTTCTTTATCCTCGTAGTGAGTCACGCAAACACAGTACAAAGGATTCAATTGACAGTCAATCTTGATTTTCTTGTGAGAGTTGCTTATGATGCTGGCGTAAAAGAAATGAAAAAAAGAAAGAAAAAGTCACTCCGGGACATAGTCTCATTGTAAAGATACGAGACCATATTCCCGTCGTTCGCTCGGGATAGTCAAAGTAGGAACTTTGCCTCTCCGCTCACTTCACTCCGGGATCGTCTAATGGCAGGACATGGGCCTTTGAAGCCCAGTATCGTGGTTCGAATCCACGTCCCGGAACCAACACAAAACGTCCAGCGTACGCTGGACGTTTTGTGTTGGCAGTTGATTAAACCTTTAAATATTTCCTCATGGCCATGCTCGTTGAAATCATTGTCAACAGGATGAGTGCTAAAAATTGGGAACCGAATATTTGTAAGCCGTTCTGGGTAAAATGCGCGACAAGACCGGATGAATTTCCTCCAACATAAACAGCAAACGTTGGTTCAAGAATGGCAAGCATGGGAAATAAAATGGCGAGTGTGACGCCAATCGCCAACAAACTGAGGAGGATCATCTCCAATAAAAACGGCGCGCGGATAAAATTGTTTGACGCTCCAACGAGTTTCATAATACCTATCTCTTCTCGATGAATGAATAATCCCATCCGAACGGTATTGAATACGACCAGTACAACGATCAACAAAAAAATGCCTGATAAGACGATCCCAAACGTTCGAACTCGGTCTGTGACGGTTTTGATTCTCGTGACAATATCCTGATAGTCTGAAAAATCCTTTTCTCGAATGTCCTCTCGAAACTGAGGATTTTCCAATGCCTGTAAAATAACTTCGAAGTCAGAAACTGTTTGAGCTTTGACGACAAGTGAGGGGCCAAATGGATTACCTCCAATTTCCTCCAGTGATTGCATCATCATTTCATCTTGCGCGTGACGACGCTCGAATTTTTCCAACGATTCTTGCGCAGAAATTGTTGCCACATCACGTACTTGTGGAAGGACACGAAGTGAAGTCACGGCGTTATCAACAGTGGTCTGTGGAGTGAGTGCGTGAAAATACACCGACACTTCCACCCGATCCTCGACGGCCTGAATCGCTTGATCGGCCATGAAATTCAACACCAATAAAATATTCACCGTCACGAGCGTCAGCACAAGCATTGTCAGAGTAATAAATGACAACCAAAAATTCCGCCAAAAATTTTGCAGAGCAAACTTCATCGTACGATACACCGAAATGAGCATAGTGTTTTGTCTTTTGCCTATCAACTTCTCTCTCTTCTCCAACTTCTTTTTTTCTCCTCTTTACAACCTATACCTCCCCACTTCCACGTCTGAAGAAATTTTCCCATCCTCGAGTGTGATGACCCTGCGCTTGAGTCTATTCACCATTTCACGATCGTGCGTGACCAGAACAACCGTTGTGCCAAACTCGTTAATCTTTGCCAGTAAATCCATGATCTCTCGAGCGTTGAGTGTATCCAAATTCCCTGTGGGTTCATCCGCAATCAACACTTTTGGTTGATGAACGAGCGAACGTGCAATCGCGACTCTCTGCTGTTCCCCACCGGAAAGTTGATTTGGATACCGCATCGCTTTGTCATGAAGATTCACGATATTGAGCACAAGTGGCACAACTTCACGAATGCGTTTTGGTCGCACAGACGCCACTTGGAGCGCAAAGGCAACATTTTCGTAAACGGTTTTTTTCTGCAACAGTTTGAAATCCTGAAACACAACGCCGATTTGACGACGGAGCATTGGCACATCGCGTTCACGAATCGCCGTAATATCCCATCCACCGATTTCAATTTTTCCACGCGTTGGGCGTTCTTCCGCAAACAATAATTTCGCAAGCGTTGATTTACCCGTTCCACTTTGTCCCACAATCGAAACAAATTCACCTGGTTCAATATGCAGGTTTACTCCTTCTACACCCACGACATTTGGTGGATAAATTTTCGAAACATTTTTAAAAGTAATCATGGGGGTTCTCATTCCTCATTCTTTACTCGTATGATACATTGCAAAGCGTGCGTGAGCAAGAATAAATAACGTTGAGGGCTTTTGAAAAATGGTGAGATTTCGTTTCCGGCAAAGCCGGATCCGGCTCCGCCGGAGAAGGCTGTCGAGCCCCATGAGATGTAGGTCATTCTACTTCTCGTGGGGTCGACGGGTCACGTCGGTCGCGACCGACATGACGGGTGTTGTGTCAGGCCTAAAGGCCAGATCCACCGGAGGTGGAAGACGAAAGATCGCCGTTTTTCAGAAGCCCGTGCGGGATTCGTACAGTGGTAGTATGCAAGCTTCCCAAGCTTGAAACGCGGGTTCGATTCCCGTATCCCGCTCCAATAAGAAACTCAAGGGTTTTTTAGAAATTAGTCGAGGGTTCGCCCGGTCATTCGACCGGGCGTGGGGTCGAATGACCCCACGATTCCCCTCACCCGCTCCAAAAAAATCACCAACAACTTGTTGGTGATTTTTTATTCGTATCGAAGCGCTTCCATTGGGCTTTTGCGAGAGGCTTGACGAGCGGGATACAGACCAAACAAAATGCCGACACCTGCGGAAACGATTAAACCGACAACCGCGGCGGAAACAGGAAACGTATACGTCCAGTTCACGGAAACGAATCGTGTGAGGCCAAGTGAAATCAGATAAGAAATGCCCGCGCCAAGTCCAACCCCAATCAATCCACCAACCGAAGTGAGCATCAAGGACTCAAGCAAAAACTGAAACAAAATATCTCCACTGGTTGCGCCGAGCGCTTTTCGCAAACCGATCTCTCGCGTGCGCTCTGAAACGGACACAAGCATCATGTTCATAATCCCAATTCCACCAACCAGAAGCGAAATCGCGGCAATGGAACTTAAAAGAGCCGTCAATACATCCGTGATCGTTTTTACACGTTCTGTGGCAACCGCTTGCGTGATAATGTGAAAATCATCTTTAGATGAATCCTCGATCTGGTGCAGATCACGCAGAGTACGCGACACATCATCAACCACCGTTTCCAAAAGTGCCTCTGAAGTGGCACGCCCCATCAACGCTTGGTAATAGTCCGTTCCTGTAAGATACTTCTGAGCTGTCGTATAAGGAACAATAATCGCATGATCCACATCAATCATTCCAATTTGACCCTTTTTCGCGAAAACACCCATCACTTTAAAGAGATGTCCTTTGATTTTAATCTTTTCTCCCATCCCGTCAGATACACCAAATAAATGTTCACGCACGGTATCTCCAATCAAGGCAAGGGATGCATGTGCCTCAATCGCTTCCTTCGAAAAATAATCTCCTTGATTTGGATAAATATCCAAGATCGTGCCAAAAAGTTCTGATGTCCCAATGGTTGTCGCTTGTGTGGTTTGCGAACCAGCGCTCACAGAACCAGGAATCATGACAAACGGTGTCATATCTTCAAGATCCGGAACGTTTTGTTTTGTCAAAAGCGCGTCCAATTCACGATCCTTGAGTGAGTCTGTCAGAAATGCCGAAAAATCCGATGGACCTTGCGGCTCACGTCCCGGTTCCACAAAAATCGTACGGCTTCCAAGTCCGCGAATTTGTCCTAAAATCAATTCTTGCGCTCCCGCTCCAGCGGATTGAATTAAAATAATAGACATGATTCCGATCACGATTCCTAAGATCGTCAGCACCATGCGCGTTTTTTTGCGTGTCATGCCAACAAAAGCTGTACGAAAAGCGAAGGAGAGTTTCATAAAAGAACGTCGCGTTCAATGAGTCCGTCACGAACGGTGATAATGCGCTCTGCATACTGAGCAATGCGTTCCTCATGAGTGATAAGTAAAATAGTGTGACGTTTTTTTTCATGCAATCCGCGTAAAATCTCCATGATGTTTTGTCCGGATTTGGAATCAAGATTTCCTGTTGGCTCATCCGCAAAAATAATGGCCGGATCCGTTACCAATGCGCGGGCAATCGCGCAACGCTGTTTTTCTCCTCCGGAAAGCATGCCGGATTCATGATGGAGACGATGGTGAAGACCAACAGAATCCACAGCGGACAGCACACGTTCTTTCCAGTGTGATGATGGAATCTTGGAATACAACAGTGGCAAAACGACGTTGTCGTACACGCTTGTTTTTGGAAGTAGATTAAACGCTTGAAACACAAACCCCATCTTTTCATTTCGTATCCGTGCGAGTTGTTTGCCGGAATAGTGTGTTGTTTCCTTTCCTTCAAAAAAATACGTCCCCGCTGAGGGAACGTCCAATAATCCTAAAAGTTGTAGGAGTGTCGATTTTCCCGATCCGGAAGGGCCCATCATCGCCACAAAATCTCCGCTGTTCATCGAGAATGAAACATCGTCCAGCGCAACGGTTTGTCTTTCCTCTTTGCCATACACTTTTCGAAGATGTTTGACATCAATAAGGAGGTCAGCGCTCATAAGGTATTCGCTGAACGCACAAGAACTTTTTCTCCCTCTGTCAAACCAAGCAAAATTTCGATGAGTCCATCCGCTCGAATTCCCGTTGTCACTTCACGCTCAATCAGCTCGCCATCCTGTAAAATACGAACAAACGATTTTTCATGCTGTGTCGTGAGTGCTCTTTGTGGAATGGTAAGAATCTGTGTTTTTTGGGCCGTCACAATATCCACGTCAGCGGATAATCCGCTTTTGAATCGCTCATCAGAAGACAAAAATCCAAACACCGTTCGGTACGTGGCCACGCCTTCGATCATCGTTGCGGCCGGATCACTGAAACGAACGACTGCGGTAAACAGTTCTCCCGGATACGCGTCGAGTCGGACACTTGCGGATTGATCCGGCTGGAGATTGGCGATATCCGCTTCCGGAATATTCACTTCCACCTGATAACCCGCATCGGAAATTAAACGGATAAGCGGTGTATTCATGGACACAATTTCCCCAACCTTTAAATCTTGTTTTGTGACGATTCCGGAAAACGGCGCGCGAATAACGCGTTTTGAAAATTGTGATTGGGTGCTCTCAAGCGAAGCCTGTGCTTGTTGAAGAATGGCCTTTTGCATCGTGACATTGGCCTGTGCTTGCACAATCACGGCTTCTTGCGCGCTCAATTGTTCCGCCGTCGCCGGTGCCTGCAGAGCCGCGAGTTCGTTTGTGATTCGTTCGATCACAAACTGTTGAGATTCAATCGCCTGCGTGCGTGTACGAATCGCTTCTTGTCCGGATTGAATCGCCGCGCGCGCGGAAGCCAAATGAGTTTTTTCCGTGGAAATTTCAGTCGCGGTGACAGGAACTCCGGAAGACCAATTGATCACTCCATCCCATGCGATCGAGAGTTGTTGAAGATACTCCTGAATCAAAACGAATTGTATGTGTGCGAGTTCAAGATCTGCGGCAACTGTTTGCAATACGTGATTTACCTGTACGCGCAGTGCAGGTAATTGACTTGTCACACCTGAATGCACAGAAGAAAAAAGCAGTTGAGGATTATCTGTTTGATCATTCGCAAAAAAATGATCCGTGTCATCGTTTACGGCACGCTGTGCACCTAAGTAAATGCTCATGAGCACGTCCGTTGGCGTACGCTCAATGAGATGTAAAAGCGTTGTTTGCGCGGACGCAAGCTCACTTTTTTTTACCGTGAGTTCTTCCGCGCGTGCGCCTTTTTTCAGTTCCGCGAGTTTCACTTCTTGCACTAAACGCGCGGCGTACGTTTGATTCAACTGTGCACTGGCACTGGCAACCACTGCCTTTGCCTTTTGCACATCCAGTGCAACATCTGTCGTACTAAGAGAAGCAAGGAGACCTCCGGCATTGACATGCGCGCCAACGTTTGTGACAAGCAAAACGACTCGCCCACTGCTCTCAAATCCAAGTTGAACTTCAGACGCGGGTACGACGCGACCACTCGCGCTAACCGTTTCCTTCAAATCTTGAACCGTGGCAGTTGCAAACACCGCGCCCTCAAGAGGATCCGAAGGTGATCGAAAAAACACGACTCCCGCTACAAGAGTGATCAAGAGAATAACCAGACTCAAAAGAATAATCTTTTTCTTCATAAGGTGGGGCTATCTTGTCAGTTTACGAAAAAAAGTCAATAAAAAACCGTTCATAAGGAACGGTTTTTTATCTGGAGCCGATGGCGAGATTCGAACTCGCGACCTCTGCTTTACGAAAGCATTGCTCTACCAACTGAGCTACATCGGCTTTACTGAATTTCATCTTTATTATTTCACAAAATACTTTACGTGAGCCGTGTCGAGAAACTGTTGCACCAATTCTTCAAGCGTCGTCTTAGGAGTCATGATTCCAAGCAAATGGACTTGCGTTCCTTCTTTCTTTTCAAGACGCTCGCTCACGGAAAAAATCGCAAACCCTTGTGGGAGATCAATAATATCCGTATAGCTCCCAATCTGCAAATCCTTCAAAACACTCCATTCGGGTGGAAGTTCAGAGAGCATGTGTACTCCCAAATCACTTTCAACCGGTGGCGTTACGCCCGCATTTACTTCTTTCGCCACAAGTAAAAATTCCTCTCCTTTTTCCAAACGCGCTCGCGCCTCTTCTATGCGCAGACGAGCGGGGGCCTGTATTGTGTCATCTTTCAACACCTGCTCATTCATCTGTTGGGCGAGCACAAGCGATTCAACAATGCGTTTTTTAAATTCCCCTTCACTCCATCCAAACGTCTCGGAAAGTTCTCTTGCCAGCCCTTCTTCTGAATCATTATTTTTAATCACTTCCTCATAAAACCGATCCACGCGCGATTGATCGATCTTTACTCCGGCCTCATCGGCAAGCAATCGGACCACGGATTTATTGACAAGCGCATCCAAAATCGCCTGCTCCAAAACGGCTTGAGAAGGTAATTCTTTCACCTCTGTTGATTGTAAATAATGCATCAACGCTTCGCGCTCGATCACATAATCATTCATGCTGATCGTGGTTCTGTTCACAAGGACTGCCGGATAGGGAATCAGAGAAACAACCGTTCTGACAAACGGATTATCGATGGGAAGTTTGTAAACGGCGACCGTCACGAGAATACAGACCCCCACAAGACTAAACACGATTCTCAGAGGAAATGAAAGGCCTTTAGACGAGTGTTCGGTAGGGGAAGGAGAAGGTACGGTGGGTTCTGATAATTCATCGTTCATAAGCGACAAGAGTTTGATAGACGGATTTACGAAAGAAGTAATACCACCATTTTGTGGGATTCGCAACGCGACCCGATGTTTGCCCCTCATCCAGAACAAGGTTGAGTGGATCAGACAGATCTGTCTCACTGACTGTCCCCCCTTGTCCTTCTTTGTCCACCCTTGTCACTTCCTGCTGTATCACGACCGCTTCTTCACCGATCTTCTTCATACCCAATTTGAGACGCGCTTCTCGTTCGATAAAGGACTGTGTTTGAATCGCCGTTTGAAGTTGACCAAGTGACACATTCCTTGAAGTGAGATCGTCCGCTTGCGCTTGAAGTTTTGTGATTTCTTTTTGAATTTCACGATCGTGCAAAAATTCCCTTCCAAAAGTCACCCCAAGAAGGACAACTAAAATGGCGTTGAGAAAAAATAAAAATCGCCAGTGCAGTAACCGAGTAAAGAAAGATTGTCGTCCTGTTTTATTCATACGAATGTGTCTCTCGTCTCAAATCATTGATCAAATCATGAATACGCGCAGGATGAAAAATCCGTTCAAACTGAATATCTGCCGCGGACCCCTTTAGTTCAAGCCGAATGGATCCGTAACGAAACACGGTCGCGCATAATCCTTTTACGCGATAGCTCGCTTCATCAATTTGGCTGTACGGTGTTTCCGTCACAATGCGATCAAAAAACCCTCTCTGTTCTACATCCACAATCCGTTTATCCGTGAGCACAAGCATCGTTGCCGACCAACGTTTGAGTCGTCGTGTGAGCATGATCACACCACTTAGCGCCAACACAAAAAAAATGAGAAGACCCATCATTCCCTGTCGAAAAAGAGGGAATAAAAAGAAAAAAGGCACAAGAACCCACAAAATGTAAAGAACAAGACACGGAAGAATCGGAATCAATGATTCACGTACAATTTCCAACACATCTTCATGAGGTTTGAGTTCGAATGGCTGTTTCATATGTTTGAAGAATCTGACGGACCGCCTGTCGATCATCCCAAGGTATTTTTTTGCCATGGGCGACGGCCATGACCGGCTCGCATCCTTTTCCTGTGATGAGGATAAGATCACCGGACTCTGCAACACGCATCGCTTTTTGAATGGCTTCCATGCGATCCACAATGCGAAACAAATTCTCGTGATCTTTTTTCCCACAGGCAACGGCCGCATCAGCAATCTGATTGATTATTTCCATTGGATCATCGTCGTACGGATCTTCATTGGTCACAATCATGATGTCCGATTTTTTTGCCGCCATTTCACCAAGTACGGCTCGTCTCGACACATCGCGTCCTCCTCCGGTGGAACCCAACACATGAATAAGACGTGTATACGGCAGAAGTGAAATTGCTTCATATGTCGCCGCAAGCGCTGCTGGCTCTGGCGCGTAATCGACAATCACCTCAAACGGCTGTCCTTCATGGATACGTTCCAATCTTCCCGGAACTCCACTCAACGATGCCACGGAATCACGCATCTGTTCAAGCGAAAATCCAAGCGCACAACTAGTCGCAATCGCGGCCAACACATTTTCAAAATTGAACCGCCCCATTGGCTTAAATGTAAACGCAATCCCCTCAATCTGAAACGTCGTGCCTTGTGCCGAAAAAACCACGTCCGTCGCCCAAACTTCTCCAGCTTCCCAAACTTCTTCAGCTTCTCTTTTCTGCCGCCATCCAAATCTCCAAGACTCTCCCGCTCCAAACGACAAAAAGTACTCTGCAAACGCATCTCTTGCATTGACAACCGTCACTTTTTTGATCTCTTTTCCATCCAAAACTTTCACGGGCAAACGAGCGAGCGTCGCAAATAGTTTTCCTTTCGCTTCCTTGTACGCCTCAAATCCGCCATGAGCCTCAATGTGTTCTGGCGTGAGATTCGTAAACACGCCGACGTCATAGGCAATTCCAACATGACGAGATTGTGTGATTCCTTGCGACGACGTTTCCACAATCGCATAACGACATCCGGCCGTAACCATCTTTCGTAAAAAACGTTGTGTTTGAAAACGACCAAGCATGGTCATTTTTTGATCATTCGTCCATTCACTCTGCGCGATTTTAAATCCAATGGTTGTCGTCCATCCAATGCGTTCTCCTAAACTTTCTAACAAGCGACCGATAAACTGTACGGTTGAGGATTTCCCGTTGGTTCCCGTCACGCCAATCACGATCAGTTGTTGTGATGGATTTCCATACACAACAGCCGCCACGCGCGCCAACAGGTAATGATAAACAGAAATAACTGATTCAGGAATAAATCGTCGGATAAGCGATTTCAACATATCAAAAACCAGATGACCGTTCTTTGACCATCGCATTGAACTGATCCCCACGATCAAATTCATTCTTAAACATCCCAAAACTGGATGTCCCGGGAGAAAGCAGAACAACATCTCCAAGTTTCGCCACGCTTTGTGCCGCGCGGACAGCCGTTTTCATGGAATCAGCTCGCACCATCGGCGTTTTGTCACCGATCGCTTTGGCAATATCCTCAAACGCGGAACCTTCAAATAAAACAACCTGTTTACAATACGTGCTAATCGCGAGAGCCATCTCATCAAACTTGAGTCCTTTAGACGCTCCTCCTGCAATGAGCACAATATTTTGCCCATTCCCAAATCTCTTCAACGCCGCAATCACTCCCTCAGGAGAAGTGCCTGTTGTGTCGTTTACATACACCACTCCATCAATTTCCCCGATGATTTGCTGACGTCCAGGCAATCCCGCGAATGTTTTTAATGTTTCATGAATGTTTTCATCGCTCACACCGGCAAAATGCGCCGCAAGTCCTGCCGCCAGAGCATTCATGATGTTGTGCTCTCCTTCAATTTTTACATCTTGAACATGGGCAAATGTGACGACGTCGTCCGTGACGTTTCGTTTTAACTCATCTTGCTCACGAAACGCACCACGTTTTTCGCCCACAAGAGGTACACCGGAAAACCAATAGATTTGTTTGGACGGGATGGAAGAAGCAATGCCGTTCATCAACTCTATGTCGGCATTTAAAATAGCGATTTGATCGGGACGCTGTTCTTTGAAAATCAACTCTTTCGCGCGCACATAATGCTCAAACGAATCATAACGATCCAAATGATCTTTATGCGCATTGGTTAAAATGGCGATCTGCGGACCAATCTTCAGACCCTCAAGACTTTCCAGCAACCAAGAAGACAATTCGAGCACGATCGGCACGGGCGATTTTTCTTCCAGTAACCAATCCAAATCTTCAAGCGGAGAACGGGTAATGTTTCCGGCGATCACGGTTTTTGGATGGATGGTGCGCAACATATCGCCCAGAAGTGCCGTTGTCGTTGATTTTCCACGCGTTCCGGTTACGGAATAAATAGGAAAAGGACAATAACGAAAAAAAAGCGAAATATCACTCTCCACATGAATGTTATGTTCTTTCGCAAGCAAAACAAACGCGGACTCACGCGCCACTCCCGGATTTTGCATCACCAAATCTACGTTGGTAAAATCATCTTCATGATGTTCTCCCAAGACAAAAATCGGCTGATAGATGTTGCGATTGGTATACGTTTTTTTATACGCTGAATACCATTTCGTAATTTCCTCCACGGATTCTTTGAGTTCGGCTTCTGACTGCAAATCCGTAATCACAATTTGCGCTCCGTGACGCATGAGCCATTTCGCGGCTCCCACACCGCTTCCCTGTTTGAAACGCCCAAGACCCATGACAGTCACCATGGCATCCTGAAAATGGTCGATGGAAGAAAGATTGAGAGACATAGGGGGATAAGAGTAAGTAGCAAGTAGAAAAAAGTTGCAGAAAAAAACTAAAAAGACTTGAAAAGATGGGCGAGACGAATAATCAACATCCCCTGAATAATCTGCGTAAACATCCGGAGATATTGTATCACAGCTATTGAAAATGAGACTTTTTGATATTTTCGACGAATAGAAAGACCGGCGAGAGTGACGGCGCCGCAGGAAAGATGATGAACTCGACAAAAATAATTGAGCGCGATTTCAACCATAAAACCGCGAAGAAATTTGGGAGGAATCTGTTCAAAAATAAAACGCTCCATCACCCGCTCTCCGCTAATGAGTGGTAGATGATGTGACAGTTTTGTGAAAAACGGACCTCGATCCCGTATGCCAACATTCATCTGACGGTCTTTGCTCAGCACAGGAAAAAGCAATTGCTCAATGTGAGCCGATGAAAGTCCAATCAAATCCGCATCAAAAAACGCAATCACCGGGTCTGTGGTACGGCGCACCCCTTCTGCCATTGCTTCACCTTTTCCACCTTTTTCTGAAAGTTCATAAACGATCGCGCCCGCTTTCCGTGCTCGTTGTGCCGTTTGATCCGTGGACCCATCAGAAATCACGATGACTTGAGAAATAAGCGTGGACGCAACGAGTGGCTTTACCACATCCGCAATCGTCTGTTCTTCGTTGTAGGCAGGAATGATGGCCGTAACGGTACAAAAAGACATATAGTCAAATGGCTTCTCGCACGTTTCGCTCAAGAATGATTCCTTCTTTGAGCAACGGTTGCGCATCCTTATCTCCAAGAAATGACAGATGTTGAAGAGAATCAATCGTGCGTTCGAGATACAAAAAACAGAGTGAAGCCTCTTTTTTTGCGATCTCTTTGGCAACGACATCTTCCACACAGCGTTCCTCCAAAGCCATAACAAATTTAATCGGAATCATTTTAACGCTCACATACACGCGAAAGAAATCTTCCTGACGAATTGCCCTGTCAAAATAGCGTGAGCGCGCATACGCAAACACACGCTGTGTCCACAGATACAAATCTTCATACAAAGGATCGCGCGCAGTATGTGCTTGTAACAAATGAACGAGAGATTCGTCCGCTGTAAAAGCGGGAGGATCTGACATCTCGTGTAACGGATGCAAAAGCGCGCGTGGACCGATCTGAAGAGTGAGTTCAATTTCAAATCGTTCTTCCGTCTCTTGTTGTTCCATCAGCACTCGATCTTCCATCAATGACACAGCATCATTTGGCTCGCACGCATGTTGTTCATAAATTTCTTCCATTTCCTCTTCGAGCAAATCGATCTCATCGCGATGAAACATCCATGGATTGTCGGAGGGACAAGTCATACAAAATTTCTTCCAAACGTTTTAAATTTCCTTTTGCTTGATCAAATTTTGTGCGCAGATAACCTGTGGCATCCAGTCCTAACATAAATTCCATCACAAGATCAACCGTTTCACGCGCGTGGACAACCGTTGAGGTATTTCCAAGTGTCACCTGCCTGACCGTATGTCGCACGATTTCGCCTGTTGTATCCGCAAGCCCCGCCAGATAAATTCCGGGATCCATCGCACGATCTTCAATCACTCCCAAGGAACCGGTTTCTAAATACTGACTGAACAACAAGGCTTCCGCGTATTCTTCCAATGCCGCTCGATAGGCTCCTTCATGACGTAAATCGGGGGTGGTTTTGATCAACTTTTCACACGCCACAAATAACGCACGCGCGTCTGCCAAACGTTGTGCAGAGCCCGCGCGATCATCACGGTGCAGGGCAAAAATAGCGCGCTTGCTGTGACCAATTGCTTCGTTGGCTTTTGCGATCACCTCACGCCTCATGCGTTCACGCGCCGTATACTGCGTTTGAATTTTTTTAAACACGAGTGGAGATTTCATGTGAAAAAGGATTAAAATGATTCAAGCCAACTTCTCAGGGCACTGGTCGTCCTTTCCATGGCTGATCTGTATGCATCTTTGTATCTATCTCTCACAACCCGCTCTGCAATCGCACGATCGCTGTTGTCGCGAAATGCCGCCTGAATCTCTATCCACAGTCTGCTTTCTTCCTGCTTGCCCGCCTGCAACGTTGTATAAAGACTTTTCTCCCTCTCTTGTGCTTGGATATCAGCATCCGTCTTTTGTTCTTCTGCCATAAATTGAATGTGAGTATTATCACCACTTATTGTACGGAAACCATCGACCATCCGCAAGGACTGAAAAATCTCACGTATAAAAAAACCGAGTTGTGTCACTCGGCGAGAGGATTCATCACCAGCCACTTCGCCTCTGGCTAGAGCGTTTCACGAAGAGCCTAAGAAGACCCACGACGTTTACAGAGACAGCAATGATCGTGACCAGTAATACGAAAATCGTGTAAGTAGGAACGATCTCCGTCGGGAGGATTGGAATGATTGCCGCGAGAGTCACACCCGTTACAGCGATCAGCGCAAAGATCAATAGCCTCCTACGTATCTGCCGAACGAGATGCTTTTCTGACAGACCGGCACGGCTGTCCACAAAACATTGCCGATCGACTGGGAACAATCGACCTCCTTCCACGAAGTACAGAAAAGTGCCCATCGCACTAGCCGTTGCAAAAATGACGACCAGAAGTTCCATCATGATTGACTCCTGCGGTCACGCCGGACCGGATTGCGTGTGTGCCGAGTGAGCTTTTCCAACTCACTCTTTCGAGCGGCCGGGATCACGTGCTTCTTATGTCGTGCAATACGTGTTTCCCTCAAACGGAGATCGTCGTACGGATTCTCACCGATCCCTCGCGTTCGCGAGTTCATCTCACTCTTTTCGTTCATATTCCTCTTCGTCTCGTTGGGTTTCTGCAAGGAATCGTCGAGCTTCTGCACAGATAAACTGAACGTTCCTGACAAAACCCACCGTTATCAACACGATCGTCACATTCACGACAGTGAATGTGTAGAACGGTTCGATCGTGCGAGTAAGGAGAACACTGAATAGGGTGAAAATCGCCCCAACGACTCCCACCGCGACAATATGCCATGGCCGAGTCCCAAATTGCATAAACAGTTTCATGTGTCGTCCCCTACGGTAAAGTCTGATCGAAGAGTATCAAAATGAACGAAAAATGTGAATTCGGGGTCAGGTCGGATTACGGACTCTGCTTAGCTGTTGACTCCCCTGCTTATTCTGCCAACAACTGCTCTGTCGAGTCCGACTTTTTTTGAAATTTCTGTCGTCAAATATCCGCAACGGTATCTTGCAAAAACGATGGCCTTGTTTCTTTCTTCTTTTGACATTGTATCATCAAAAATCTCATCGAGCGTTGGTCTTCCGATGATTCGTTCTGTTCGAGGAATTTCCTTATTCTCTTCTGATCCAACCGTTTTTTCCCAGATCCAACTGATAAACTGTGGGCTTCCCAAAATGATTCCCTCTTTGAGGTCCTTGTAAGGCGAATCAACATCAACACCTTCTTCGACAAACTTTTGAAAATATTTCCGTGCGATTAATTTATCCGTAGAAAATAATCCAAGCGTCCATTCAACATCGAGCCACGTCGGAGACACGATCAGGCCGGCCGTGGCTTGATAGCTACTCCATTTCCACGCGCCAGGTGTTTGAACCATTTTTGCTTTCACGGGATTGTTGACGATGTAACGAGCCACTTCAAGAAGATAGGGTTCTTTTTCGATCACGTAGGCCTTGTAGCGTCCCTGCAAGACATGACCAACGCGTTGATGTTTGGCGTTAAATGCTTGAGTATAGTTCCCATTAATATCGCGCATCGCTTTAGAAAGATTTCCATCTGGAGTTTCGATGAGCAGGTGATAATGATTATCCATGAGACAATAAGAATGACACACGAGATTGTAGAGCTCAATGCAGTGTTTAAGATTTTTCAAAAAAATCTTGCGATCCGTGTCGTCGAGAAAAATATCCTGAAAAGCATTGCCACGTGACATCACATGATAAAGCGCGTCCGCGTATTCGATTCTAAGAGGTCTAGCCATAATAAGAACATTGTATCAAATGGTCCATAATCCGACCTGACCCTTTCATACAAAAAAATATTCAACGAAACGTTGAATATTTTTTGGTGCGCTGGGTGGGGGTCGAACCCACGACCACGAGCTTAAAAGGCTCTTGCTCTACCACTGAGCTACCAGCGCAATAAAGCTTCCAAAATTTGCGCCAAAGTTTGGAAGCTTAATGTGTCGTGAAAATAAGCGACGGAAATATACCAAATCTATTTAACACTTGCAAGATCTCACAACCACAGTACAATAGCGCTTACTAATCCCTAACTTTTTCTTATGGCCGACAGTAAAGGAATTTGCACAGCCTGTGGCGCTGATGCAGAAGTTGATAATGAAAGTCTGTGTCCGGATTGTAAAACGGATGATGCTCCTAGCGAAAACACTGCTCCGGAAGGAACAGAGACACCAGACGAGGAATAGATATCCCTCAAAAAAGACGTTTCTCGTGAAGCGTCTTTTTTATTTCTTGAATGATCAAGTCCGCATGAGAAGTTGGAAGCACATCAACAAGTTGTTCTGCAAACTGTCGTTGACCAAGGGTATTCTCCATGAGATTTATGATGGCAGAAGCTAAACCTTCCGACGTTGTTGTATCTTGTTGAAGAACAACAATTGCTCCCTCAAGAGCATCTGCGTTGTGTTGTTGAGATGCGTGAAGCGGAATCAAAATCGAAGGTTTTTTCAACGCAACTATTTCTGTAATCGTTCCCATTCCCGCTCGACCAACCACGATGTCCGCAACAGCATAGACATCATTCATCTCCTCTAGTGTTTCCCTCACGATATATTTCCCAAGTTCCCCTGTCTTCCTCTTGCTTATTTCCATTCCTTTCCCCACTCCCGTCACATGAATCACATTCATCTTTTCAATAATGGATGGGATGATCTTGCCCAACTGTGCATTCAGCCACATCGCCCCAGTCCCCCCACCAAACACGAGAAGTGTTGGTTTATCTGGATTCAAATCAAACTGTTTCATGGCTCGTTCTTTTGAACCGTTCAACAACGAAGATCGAACTGGATTTCCCGTGACCATTGTTTTGTGTGCAGGAAACGCGATAGCCGTTTTTTTCCAAGCCACAAAAATACGTTTCGCGAGTCCCGCAACAAGACGATTAGATAAAAGTGGATCTACATCCGGTTGCAGGACCACACACGGAACGCGAAACAATTGAGCGGCGAACATGAGTGGCACTTGCGTATATCCGCCCGCTCCAACAATCACCGTAGGTTTTTCCTGTTGAAGAAGTTGGAGTGATTGAAAAAACGCCAGACAAAAACGAAACGGAAACAAAAACCACTCACGTGAAATGTAACGCGGAATACGCGCGACTTGAATCGCGTGAAACGGAATATGATACAAATCCTCAATTATTTTCCGTTCCGGCCCACTCTTCGTACCAACCCAAACAAATTCCGTGTCTTCACGAAGTGCACGCCACTCCTCCACAATCGCCAAAAGTGGCGTCACTGGCCCCAACGTTCCCCCACCCGTCATCAGTATTTTCATATTTTTATGGTGCCAGGCACGGATTCCGGAATCCGTGCCTGGCACCTTGCATGTGAAGAGACTTCTAAAAAATGGTGAGATTTCGTTGAACGGGGTGACAGCGCCGGAAATGTATGCAACATACATTGACTAGCTGTCGGGTCACGTCGGTCGCGACCGACGTGACGGGGCCCTGTGAGACGAAAGATCGCCGTTTTTTAGAAGTCTCCTACTTCCTACAATACTTGGAAACATTCAACACCACACCCATCGCGGCCATCGTAATGGCAAGAGACGTTCCTCCATAGCTTAAAAATGGCAGTGGCACACCGGTGATTGGCATGAGCGCGACCATGGATCCAATGTTCATGAATGCCTGAATCGTAATCCATCCCGCAACACCAACCACCAAACATTTCCCGTATTTATCCGGTGCGCGCTTGGCAATGTCAAGCAGTTTCCAGAGTAATACCAGAAACGCGCATACAGTCAAAACCGTCAGCAAAAAACCGAGTTCTTCCCCAATCACCGCGAAAATAGAATCTCCTGCCACCTCTGGTAAGTATTGAAATTTTTGTCTGGAATGTCCATAGCCGACACCAAAAAAACCGCCGGATCCCATCGCGAGCAGTGCTTGATTGATATGATAGCCGATTCCTTGCGGATCAAGTTCCGGATGAAGAAAAGTGGTGAAACGAGCGGCGCGATAAGGCGTTGCTGAAATAAGCAATGCAAGGGCGGTCACACCGGAAATGATCAATCCAATAACATACAAAAGCGGCGCGCCTGCGACAAAATACACCACAAGCGCCATCGCGGCGATAATCATCATCGTGCCGGTGTCCGGTTGTAAAATCATAAGCGTGAGGATGGCTCCAAGCACAAGTAAAAATGGCAGGAAACCGGAATGAACATCACGTACTCCGTGCTCGTTTCGTCCACCAAGCCATGCCGCCAAATAAAACAAAAATGTCAGTTTCACAATTTCAGAAGGCTGAACGGTAAAAAACCCTCCGACGGAAATCCAACTATGTGCCGTTCCGATCCCCGCCGCAAACCCAGGAATAAAAACAAGGACGAGTAGAGCGATGGAAATAAGCAACAGATTCCACGCGTGCGTCCGCCAAAAGGTATAATTCACTCGAGAAAAAATAAAAAGAAAAGCGATCCCTGGAATGAGTCCAAAAATGACTTGATGCTTCAAAAAATAATAGCTGTCGTTAAAATTGACGTATCCAAGTGGCGCGGACGCAGACCAAAGCATCGTCAAACCAAACAACACAATCGCCCCAACGATTGCAAGCAGACTGTAATCAATGGAATCCGGAGAGTGTTTCAGATTGTTTAGATGAGAGCATCTAGTAAAGCGAGACTAACACCAATGACCGCAAACACAATCGAGACCACCCAAAGACGCATCACAATTTGAGGTTCAGGCCAACCAATCGCTTCAAGGTGATGATGAAACGGCGCGCATCGAAACAATTTTTTCTTTGTGAAATGACGCCAGCCAACCTGTGCCAGCACAGACAGCGATTCCAAACAAAAAACAAATCCAATCACAGGCAAAAACAACGCCGCGTTTGTGAGCATGGCAACGATTCCAAGCGTCACTCCAAGAGACATCGCTCCGGTATCCCCCATAAAAAAGCGAGCGGGGTGGATGTTAAACCACAAAAAAGCCAGAAGGGCTCCCAAAATCACTCCACAAAAAACCGCGAGATCATATTTACCTTGCGCAAACGCAATGATGGCATACGCCCCAAACGACGTCATAAGTGTTCCTCCCGCAAGTCCGTCCAACCCATCCGTTTCATTGACGGAAAATGCCGTTGCCACAATCACAAAAATAAAAAACGGCACATACCAAAACCCGATGTTAAAATCACCGACAAATGGGATGTGGAGTAAATCCCAATCGAGCTTCACGCGAAACCACCACGCTCCCACAATCGCAATAGCCGTGTAAATAAGCAAACGATGACGCATGCGAAGTCCTCCCCCTTTTGGTCCAAACCCGCGCACATTAAAATAATCATCGACAAACCCTACGAGCGCAGAGGCGACAAGCGCACCGAGTGGAAGAAGCGTTTGAGAGCGTGACAAAAAATTGAGTCGAGAAAGCATGGATCCGTCTTGAAACCAAGGCGCCAAATAATAAAAAACGACGGTGAGAACAAGAACGGTCGCCCAAATCAAAATACCGCCCATGGTTGGCGTTCCGTGTTTTTTTGCATGCAGTTTGGCAAAAATAGGCGCGTCAAAAACCGATCGAATGGATTTACCGACTTTCCATTTGAGAAGCAGTCGTAGAAGAACCGGCGACCAAGAAAATGCAAAAACGAATGCGACCGCGCTCAGAAGTAGAACTCGCACGATTTCAAATGATTCCAGTGGCATAGTTTCAAGACTTTTGCAGAGGTCTCAAGACGCATTCAAGAGCACAATAAGACACATCGCCACAGCAAGCACAATCTCAATAAAAACAGTGCTTAGGGCAAAAATACGTGCTAAAACTTTTTCGCTCTGAAAGAAATGCGTTTGTAAAAAAATATTGATCAGCAAAAACAGAAGAGCGAGCGCGGGAAGAACAAACACGTCATACCACGGGCCGAACCGGTCAACCCCAAAATAGACGTTGTAATGCAGAGGAATGAATGGTTGTGTTGACGAAAGTGGAACGATGCGCCAAATCGGAAGTGCCAGTGTGATGACGGTAAAAAAAAGTGAAACAAAAAGTGACGATCGATACAGATGTCCATGAAAGAAAAGTATGCGGAAATCTCGCAAAAAATGGACTAAGTGCTTTCTGGTTCGAGACATGTATCATCACTCATATTATCCGCGATGACTTCACGGACTTCTGGAATCGCATCCTGAAGCGCGGCTTCAACTCCCATCTTGAGTGTAATTTGTGACATCGCACAACCAACACAAGCTCCCTGCAACTTCACATGAACCGCTCCTGTTTGTGGATCAAACTTAATAAGTTCAATGCCTCCTCCGTCAAGACGAAGAGCTGGACGAACTTGAATCAACACCTGCTCAATTTTTTCTTCAATCGTTTGAGACATAAGGAAAGTTTATCAGATTTTTTATCATGACACAAAAAAGCCTTGGTTTCCCAAGGCTTTAATTATTTTTGTGGTTCGACATTTGCGAATGTTCGTTTTTTGAGCGCTCCGTGAAAATTCTGTTTTTGTTTTTTCGTAAATTTGACGATGCCGTTGACGACTGAGTACAACGTATCATCTGAACCTTTACGAACATTGATTCCCGGATGAATTTTGGTTCCTCGCTGACGAACAATAATTTGTCCAGGGTGGATTGTCTGACCATCCGCGATCTTGACTCCAAGGCGTTGACCTTGTGAATCTCGACCGAGATCAGTGCTTCCACCCGCTTTTTTATGAGCCATATTGGAGAGGAATGAGGAAGTAGGAATTAGGAAGTAGGACGGAGAATTTATGCGGGAAGTTTAAGGATTTGGAGAAAAAATGTCAAGCGACTGGAACAAAACAGGTCAAACAGCGTGGAGCGTATTCACTGTCGCCAACCTGATAACGTTCCTCTCCACCAACCAACCTTTGTGAACGAGTGGCACGTCGTTCATTGCAAGCCGTACAAAGCGCGTACACCTGAACAATTTCATCGGCTAGCGCCAAAAGTTCTGGCATGCCAGGAAATGGACGTTCTTGGAAATCAAGATTAAGACCGGAGACGATCACCTGCTTACCCATACGTGCCAATTGAATCGCGATATCGGGGAGTCCGGCGTCAAAAAAATGTGCCTCATCGATCCCCACAACACGCGTCTCTCCCGCCAGTTCTAAAATCTCTCCTGGACTCTCAACGTTTGTTGCACTGATGCAACATCCATCACGCGAACAAATTTGATCTGGAGTGCGCGTATCTCTTTTCGGTTTAAAAACTCGAACAGGAAGTTTCGCGATCTTCGCAATCGTCAAACGCCGAATCAACTCCGTACTTTTGCCAGAGAACATAGGGCCGGTGATGACGACAAGGCCTGGAGAGAACATAGTTGCATAAAGGATAACAAAAAAATCGGTTGGATGAAACAGGCAGAGGATGAATAAAAAAACCGACATTAATCGCGTGGATGATCCACACATTCAATGCCGGAAAGAGTCTCACTTCCCACAGCCAGCCGCTTCGTAGGCGCGTGCGGACAGGGGCTGGGAGCAGATGTCTACCTTCTGCATCGGTCGAGTTGGCCGTGAACGTGACGGACGCACGTTTCCCGGTTGCGACGACGGTTCCACAAAACCGTTCGTCGGCGACGTGGCACCACTGCTCGGCAAATGGAGTTCTCCTGAAAGATATCGGGGAACCCACATCGCGAGCAGGAGCAAGACCGTCACTGCTGAGAGAGCGTATGACTGCCACCCAGCCCCGAACCTTCGAAACACCCACGTTCCGAGGATGACCATCCCGAACGTGGCGATGAGATCCGTGAGCGCCCCGTGATCGGCGCCCAAGCGACCGTTTGTCGGGCCACTCAGAATGGCCCCCGCGAGCGAGGCTGTGACGAGAAACGCCACAACCTTCGCCGGCACTCCCCATCCACGCTGATAGATCCATCGCACAAGCGCGACGAGACCCACCATCGCGAACAGAATCACAGGAGCCTCAATGAATCCTCGCATCACACACTCCTTGGCCGAATCGGCCCTTAAAAAGTGGGAAATAATGAACGTTTGGAACGCCTCAATATAGCAAAAAAACACGGTTTTGTCAACCGTGTTTTTTTGTTGTGTTTTTGTGTAGCACTATTTTTTCCCCATCGCCGCCTTCACAAATGCCTTAAACAATGGATGTGGTTCTTGTGGACGGGACAAAAATTCCGGATGAAACTGGACACCCACAAAAAATGGATGATCATTCAACTCAATAATCTCCACCAAATTCTGCTTTGGATTTACTCCGGCGATGACAAGCCCAGATTTGGTCAAAGCGGTGCGATAGTCGTTGTTAAATTCATACCGATGACGATGACGTTCCGAAACTGTTTTTTTCCCATACGCCTTTAACGATTTTGACCCGTCAGCTAATTCACAATCATACGATCCAAGCCGCATGGTCGCTCCATATTTTTTCTCCACAACATTGCGAGCTTGAAGTGGATTGAGATGAATGATTGGCTCTTTTGTTTTTGGTTTGATTTCTGTGGTATGAGCATCCTTCAGGCCAGCAACGTTTCTGGCAAACTCAATACAGGCAAGTTGCATTCCGTAACACAGTCCTAAATACGGAATCTTATTCTCTCGCACATATCGAATCGCAGAAATAATCCCCTCAACTCCTCGTTCACCAAATCCGCCAGGCACAATAATGCCGTCGAATTGAGAAAGTGTTTTCAACTCAGCCGGATCTTTTTCAAAACTTTCCGAATTGATCCAAGTCAATTTTGGTTTGACTCCATGAGACCAACACGCGTGCTTGATGGCTTCGATCACGGAAATATACGAATCCGAAAGCGTAAAATCTCCCGTCCCAAAATATTTCCCTACAATCCCGATTTGCAACTCACGTTTCAAACTTTTTATTTTTTTCACAAACTCACTCCACTCTTCTAAATCTTTTTTCTTCGGTTTGAGATTCAAACGTCCGAGCATCTTTGTGGAAAAATTCTCTTTTTCAAGCACGAGTGGAACTTCGTAAATCGTTTCCACATCCGGCGCACTGATCGCATAGCCTTCATCAATATTGCAAAAAACCGAAAGACGATCGCATCGCGGTTTGTCTAGCACATACGGCCCGCGCGCGACAATAAAATCGGCTTGAATGCCCGCTTCGTTAAGCGTACGCGAAGCATGTTGAGTCGGCTTCGTTTTCATTTCTCCAATGTGACTAGGAACAGGCAAATAACTCACAAGCACAAACGCCACATCGCGCGGATGTGCACGCTTCATCATGCGCGCCGCTTCCAAAAAAAGAAGGACTTGATATTCCCCGACCGTCCCTCCAAATTCGACAATCGTAATTTCCGCTTTGTCTGTTTTTGCCGCCTTGTGAAGTCGTCGAATAATTTCGTTTGGAATGTCCGGCACGACCTCGACATCTTCTCCCGCGTATTCCAAATTTCGCTCACGTGCAATCACCTCTTGATACACCTGACCCGTTGTAATGTAGTTTGCGGATTTCATCGTATTGCCCGTGTAGCGTTCGTAGTTTCCAAGGTCCTGATCCGCCTCGATCCCATCATCGCCCACAAACACTTCGCCATGTTCCGTTGGTCGAATCGTTCCGGCATCAATATTGATATACATGTCACATTTCACGTTTGTGACTTTGTATCCACGCGATTGCAATAATTTCGCAATGGAAGCGGAAGTGACTCCTTTCCCAACCGATGACATCACCCCACCCATCACAAAAATAAATTTACTTTTCATAGGTTATTTTCCCTCAACAACCACTCGAACTTCCGCTTCAAACCCATGTGGTAACTGAATTTTGATGAGTTTTTCCCCAGGTTCTTTAAATGGTTCATCCAGTTGGATCATGGATTTATCAATAGTAAAACCGGCTTTTTTGAGCATGGCGATAATCGTTTGTTCATTTACGGCCGCATAAAGCGTCCCCTCATTGTTCATTTTTTGTTCAATCACCAATTCATGACCATCGAGTCGCTGTGCCAAATCACCGTACGCGGACAATTCTTTGTCTGCCTTTTTGTCTTTTGCTTCATCGCGTTCCTTTTTGCGTTTGAGTGCTTCGGTTGTCGCCGCCACGGCCAAATTCTGCGGAAACAAAAAATTTCGTGCGTGGCCATCTGAAACCTCGACGACTTGATCTTCTTTCCCGAGCGTCTTTACTTCTTTGAGCAAAATGACTTTCATAATTTTTTCAAATCCTCTAACACTTCTTCTGCGTGTGCAACCGGTTTTACGTTTTCGTAAATTTTCACAATCTTTCCTTTCGGATCAATCAAAAACGATGTACGGCTTGTTCCCATATATTCACGTCCCATGAATTTCTTTTTCCCCCACACCCCATAGGCATGAACAACAACTTTTTCCTCATCTGCCAAAAGAGGAAACGGCAATTTGTACTTCTCCACAAATTTCGCATGGCTTTTCACCGAATCAACACTCACTCCAAACACAACAATATCGAGTGTCACAAACGCAGGAAACTGATCGCGTATTGTACATGCCTCCTGTGTACAACCCGGTGTATCGTCTTTTGGATAAAAATAAAGCAATACAAACTTTCCTTTCTGCGCAGAAAGCGTGTGAGATGTTCCCACTTGATCCGACAGCGTAAAATCCGGTGCTTGATCGCCTGTGTGTAGGGTCATAATGTTGACAATAGTTTACCACAAACAGAAAACGACCCTAAGGCCGTTTTGTGATTGTTTTATTTCTTGCACTTCGAACACTTTTTATCAAGCAGCATCATCACTGCCGACAAACCAACGAGGATGTAAATAAGTCGTACGAGCCACATCCAGGAGCCGAACACGACTTCAACCAAGTTCCAGTCAAAAAGTCCAACGAGTCCCCAGTTAATGCCACCGACCCATAAAAGCCAGAACGCGACGCAATGCACACCACATTTTCCATCTTTCAACATATAAAAAAGAATAAAGAATTAGGAAGTAAGAAGTAGGAATACTTTTATGATAGCATGGTTAGGTCTCCCATTACCAACACCCGGTGTTGGTAATGCAATTTCTCGTTGTTCTTAACTTCTTAGCCCTCTTCGTCTTCTTAACCCTCATCCGGCCTCTATCTATGATGTCCCAAGCGATTAAAAATTTTGCTTCCCAATTTGTATACGAACCGACTATTGAAAACGCGAGGAGTCTCAAAAAATACGATCATTATTTTTTGATCGGCATGGGCGGTTCACATCTCGCCGCGGATTTGGCGATGCTTGCTGATCCAAATCTCCCACTGACCGTTCACTCCGATTACGGACTTCCTTCAACTATCTTGCAGGCAAAAAAGCCTCTTGTCATCGCGAGTTCTTATTCCGGAAATACGGAAGAAGTCATTGATGGAATGAAAACCGCGCTCAAAAAAAAGATTCCTGTTGCGGTGATTGCGGTTGGCGGAACTCTCATCGCGTATGCCAAAAAACAAAACTTACCGTACATTCAACTTCCAGACACCAAAATTCAACCGCGATGCGCGCTTGGATTTAGCCTTCGTGCGCTTTTAAAATTGATGAAAGATGAGCGCGGCCTCAAAGAAACAAAAAAACTTGCTCACACGCTTCATCCAGATGATTTGGGAAAACACGGCCAGACACTCGCAAAAACTCTCCGTGATGCAATACCCGTCATTTATGCATCACGACAAAACCAAGCGATAGCCTACAACTGGAAAATCAAACTCAACGAGACAGGAAAAATTCCAGCATTTTACAATATACTGCCGGAACTGAATCATAACGAAATGAACGGATTTGACCGTCAACCAACAACAAAAGCACTTTCTGAAAAGTTCCACTTTATTTTTCTCACAGACCCGAAGGATCATCCAAGAATCCAAAAACGTTTCGCGATCCTCGAACAACTTTATACACAAAGAGGTTTACCTGTCTCTGTTGTCTCACTGCAAGGCAAAACCATTTTTGAAAAAATATTTTCCTCGCTTCTGCTTGCTGATTGGACCGCATTATACACAGCAGAACACGACAATCTCGAAGCCGAACAAGTCCCGATGGTAGAAGAATTTAAAGAATTGATGCATTGACAATAAACCATTTGTTATGTATCTTTTTGTATCCGAAACCTGATTTCGGAGTTGCACAAAAAGGAGAATGAAGGATGTCGAGAACGCGAAATCCGGTCATTGAGAAAAAGCGAGATGGTGCGAACTTGCTGATTCTCATCATCGTTGTTGTGCTGATCGCTATGATTGGCTTGACCATCTTTGCCACAAAAGAAGTGCGGGAACGCAAAAAAAAATCGGACAACCAGGACAACAGCGAGAAGTGGACACTTCCGGCAACACCCATCACGCTTGGTCCGCCAAATCTGCCGCCCATTCCTCAACTCCTTGGGGTTGCGCGAAGCCAAGCCAAAGATGCCATCGCGGGTTATGATAACGGTTCGCTCACTCTCAAATTGAAAGCGGTCATCGAAAGCCATCCGCTTGCCATCATCAGAGAAGAACTCCACCGCAAACTTGAATCAGGAGAGATATTTCTCAACTTCCAACCTGCTCAGGGAGCACTCGCACAATTCCAAGCAGCGCCTTCCGTTGCAACCGAAGCTGTCCATCTCAAAAAGGGAGTAGAGATAAAGCCGATCAATCCGACACTCACGCTAGATCCTGTCTGGTTGGCAGAGCTGTCCAAACCCGATCAGATCATTCTCGCGTTTCTGGTCCTGTACCATGAATACATCCATTTCCAACAATTCGAAATGGGAGACGAGAAAATCAAACTCTATTTCTCTGCGGCTTTTTTGACAGAATCACAGCGACTTGAGGAACGCATCGATCAAGCACAATCCTGTCGCCATATGTGGATGACAGAACTGGAGGCTTACGCGAAAGAATGCCGGATCGCGAATCAGTGGGGAACGGATGTTTTGGGGGACTTCTGCCTTTACGTTGACTCCGCTCTTTGGATGCAAGCCGTCTTTCTGATGTTTTCCAACAACGAATCGTTGGATCCAAAATTCCGACTCGCCTGCGCCCGTGTGTTCGCACAGTTGGCCGGCCATCCGCATCCGGAACTCTTCAACCTCTGATCGCTTCCTTCACGAAGCGATTTTTTCATCCTCAAAAAATTCAAAAAATAAACAAGCGATGATCCTCCATAGCTTTAGCGAAGGAGGATTGTATGAGTTTGAAGCTTCGGATTATTTGCTTTCTCCTATGGGTTTGCATGTCATCCCCACACTCATCGCTAAGGCTAGAATCACGATGTTTTTTAAAATGTACTGCCCGACAAGTGTTGGTTGAAGAAAACCAGCCCATGTGAGCTCAGGAAGTAACATAAGCGGAAGTAAAGTCGTAATCATGTGGATAACCAGAAGCAGCACAGCCATGCGTGTGAATTTTGGAAAGAAAAAAAGCGTGCCGATAAAAATTTCGACGATCCCCAAAAAAATCAAAAATGAAGCCTCAGGAACGAATGGGAATGTGCGTGTCAATAGCGCATCCACAAGCTCATCTGCCGGTGTCATCCCAAGCACTTTTAGCAATCCAAACCAAACATAAACGACGAATATCGCAAGCCGCATCAAAAACGGCCCATGTTTTTGACATCGGTCTAAAACAAACTGATCGCATTTATGGAACAAAGAGTGATTCATTATAAATGATCGTTTTTTTGTGCAAGCGCGAACAACTGCGATGGGACATTGTTTCCGGGCCGTCGGACGTTCGCCGTCGTTCCCTCCAACAACGTTCCATCGCAGTTGTTCGCGTGCTCTAAACCCTCTCCTTGTATTCTACCAAATTCATTGACACAATAAAATTTTTCCATTATCCTTCCGCCGTTACCTGAATTTTATCCTCCCCCTTTCTACTCGCTACTTTCTACTCGCTACTCATCCACCCCCTATGAACCGAGACAATATCCGCAACATCGCTATCATCGCTCACGTTGACCACGGGAAAACAACCCTTGTTGACGCGCTTTTGAAACAAACGCACACCTTTCGCAATGCGGAAGCCGCGGGAACCACCATCATGGATTCCAACGAACTCGAACGCGAGCGTGGCATTACCATTTTTGCCAAAAACGCATCTGTCACGTGGCAAGACAAGAAAATCAACATTGTGGACACTCCCGGCCACGCCGACTTTGGAGGCGAGGTGGAGCGCATCATGAACCTGGTGGATGGCTGTTTACTGTTAGTTGATGCCAAAGAAGGCCCAATGCCACAAACAAAATTTGTGTTGAAAAAAGCACTCGAGGCCGGACACAAAATTATTTTGGTCATCAATAAAATTGACAAAAAAGACGCGCGCGTTGCTTGGGTTCTCAACAAAACATTTGATTTATTTATTGATCTTGGCGCCACGGATGAACAAGCGCACTTCCCCGTCATTTACGCCTCAGCCATCAATGGCGTCGCAGGAAACGAGCCGGACATGGCGCAAATGAAAGGCATCGATCCACTTCTCGATAAAGTTGTTGAATATATTCCTGGTCCAACAGGAGACACCTCAGCGCCATTACAAATTTCCATCGTCAATATTTTCTACGACAACTACAAAGGCCGCGTCGCTGTTGGACGCGTCGTCAACGGCATCGCAACTCAAGGCCAAAAAGTTATCCACATAGATCGTGACGGAAAACAACGGCCAACAAAAATCAGCACGATTCTTGTGTATCAAGGACTTGATCGCATCGAAGTTCCATCGGCATCTGCGGGAGAAATCATCGCGTTCTCTGGAATTGAAGACGCACAAATCGGAGAATGTCTGGTGGATCCGATAAACGGAGTTGCGCTTCCCGTCATGCATGTGGAGGAACCAACGGTCAAAATGGCGTTTGGCGCGAACACTTCTCCATTTGCCGGAACCGAAGGAGAGTTTTCCACAGCTCGTCACTTAAAAGAACGTCTCGAACGTGAACTCTTAAATGACGTCGCGCTTCGTGTGGATAAAGCCGAAGGTGATGGTCAGTTTGTCGTCTCCGGCCGTGGTGAACTTCATTTGGCAATTCTCATTGAAAAAATGCGTCGTGAAGGATACGAACTTCAAGTTTCACGTCCACAAGTCATCTTCAAAGAAGTCGATGGCGTCACTATGGAACCATTTGAAGCTGTTTCTATTGAATGTCCGGACGGCGTCACGGGGATCGTTATTGAAAAAATGGGGAAACGCCGAGCGGAAATGAAAGATATGACGGTCGAAAATGGCACCGCTTTTCTCGAATTTGATATTCCAACGCGCGGACTTATTGGCTATCGCAGTGAATTTTTAACCGACACAAAAGGCCAAGGTGTATTGAATACGTTGCTTTTAGGCTATCGCGAGAAACTTTCAGGCGAAGTGGTTGGCAATGAACACGGATCGATGATTTCGATGGAAAACGGTGAAACGATGGGATACTCGCTTGCAAAATTGCAAGATCGCGGATCATTGTTTATCGGACCCGGCGTCAATGTGTATGTTGGCATGATTATTGGCCAAAACTCACGTGCCGAAGACATGGAAGTCAATCCATGCAAAGAAAAACAACTCTCAAACATGCGTTCCAAAGGAGATGGAGCGTCGGCAAAAATGGAAACTCCACGCGATATGACTCTCGAACTCAGTCTCGAATTTTTAGGCAATGATGAACTCCTCGAAGTCACACCAAAGTCTCTGCGCATCCGCAAAACAATTTTAAATTCCGTGGCACGTAAACGCTCTGAAAAAAACTAACTACATTTGGAGAATGTCTACCTCACCTTTGACGATCTGTTCCCAAGCCGTAGAGTTGTGTGACTGTACGGCTTTTTGTTTCATCTGAATATTTTCAAAAATGAACCGCGCAAATCGTGCATCACGCTTTATCAGTTCTAAAATCGGTTTGAGATCTCTGTCATCCGCCCACACAAGCCACGAAAAAAATGCGAGTCGTTCTTGTTCGTTTAATTGATCGGCACACTGAACAAGGGTGATGATTTGTTTAAAATTCCTTTTCATAAAGTTGACGCCAGACGATCTGCTTCTTCTGTTTCAGATACGTTATCCACAAGCGCTTTAAACATCGGGTAATTGTTTTCATGTGGGAGACGATAAAAAGAAAATTCATCAGCATTTCCAATCTTCCGTTGCATTTGAACATTATATTCAGACCAATTCAGCTGATCTTGATTAGCAAAATCTATTTCCAATGATCGGCTCATCGCATCATTGATATGCATCGTGGCTGTATCTGTGGTTGAAATGACTTGAATGTTGCCATATTTTTGCATAATGTTATCCACATCCGCATAACCGCCGCACATTCCGATAAAAAGAAACTGCATGGTGGATGGAAGTTGATCGACCACTCCGTTGAGATGAAAAATGTGTCCGCGAAGGAAAACAGCGGTCGCACTCAATCCTTCCTTTTGCATCGCCTCTTCCACAGGATCTGTTTGATCTTCAGTATTTTGTGCTTTGGAAGGGTCATTGGCAAAAATTTTGATCGGTCGTTTTCCGCCTTTAAGAGAAATGACCACGTATCCATCCTTTTTTTCGATTTTGCAGCCGGGACGATTTTCGTAACTGCGGAGAAAATGTGCAAATGAATTTTCTCCATCTTTATCTTTTTTATCCTCATTGTTGTGGAAGAAATAGTAGCGCTCAATAATCTCTCCATTTCCGTTTTCCAATTTTGAAAGATCAAGTGTAGAAAAATCTTCTAAACGATACTCACTTCGTTCTCCAACGGGAATCCATGAGGCATTTGCGTCGATCAAAAGCGACAATGCCCCGTAAACGGTGTACAATTTTGGATCATCTTTTTTCGCTTGCAAAAAACGCTCACGAACAATTTGAGTGATGATGGCCAAGTGTTCAGGATTTTTTGTTTGTCGAAGAATGTCTGAGGCGATTCCTCCCGCGCCCGCGACATTCTCTTTTGTCCCGATCGTTTCAAAAATCGTTTGTAAAAAGACCATTTGCGCTTCCGGACTCATGGTCGAAAGAAAATCGCCAAATCGGCCGCGTTGAACAGCCATACTCAAAAATTTCTCCTGCTGAGACTGTCCCATTTGCGCCAATAACACATCGCCTGAAGTTCCCTGTTCTTGCATGCGTTTCAAAAGCAATTTAAATACCCCTTGATACGTCGAAGGGTAAGCGGAAGGATTGTCGTAGTCTTCGACTCCTCCCCCATCAACAAACAACATTGCCGAAAGTTCACGCACGGACATTTCTTGAATAATCTTGAAACGAATCTCTGGAGGTTTTCCGTGCAAGTGATTCATTTTATCAATCTGTGGACGAAACGAATGCTTCAAAATCTCGTTGAGCGAAAAGCCAGCTAAATGATCCGGCAAAGCTGATACATCGATGAGTGTCTCCACAAAACGATGCTCGTCTGCAATAATTTGACAAGCCTGTTCAACAGACATCCCTTTCAAAAGCGGGTCAAGTAAAGCAAGAAGTTTCGTTTTTTCCATCGAGCTCAGTTGCAACAACAAAATTTCACGAATTTTTTTGATGACTGGATTTGTACTTGCTTTTACAACATCTTTCACGAGATCTGAACTGTCCGAATCAAGTAAGGCTGTTGGTTGTACGATGAGCGTCGCTTCGATGATTGGCTCATAATTTGGAAAAAATTCCGCGACGCGTGGCCAAAAAGATCCGAATAAAAACGGGTCTTCTTTTGCGGCCTCCACCATAAGCTCAAGTCCATCAGGCATTTTTGCGATATCCTTCATCGCATTCAATGCAAAATTTGGATTCTGCCGTATTTTTTTTAGGACACGCGCATATTCATCTGTTTTTTCTGTTTCTTTCTTGTTCTCTTCTTCTCTCACTTGTGTCTTCACTTGCTCCCTATTCCCCTGTTCTTTTTCTGTATTCAAAATTTTCGCCGCATATGCTTTTGCCTCCACATTCCCTTCATCAGAAAAACGCTCCATCATCGCGACGACGCCTGTGGCAACGACAAACGCCGATGCTAAAAGCCATGACTTCATGTTTTTCCCTCGTCCATCTAGTTTACTGCGCTCCAGTTGGCTTAGCTGATCCATGAGCTCAGAAAAAGGCTCGGCTCGAACCTCCAAAATCATATCGTCGGTGACGTCTACGGGAGTTTCCTCGGCCGTGACTTCGGATGGAAGTGGCGGAGGTGTTTCAAATGGAGAAGTGTCAAATGATCGTTCCATAATAGCGATATCCTACACGAAAATTTTCAAATGAACTACCCCGCCGCAAAGCGGACGGGGTATCGACACATCGTCTGTCATCTCGACCGAAGGCCTATTGGATAGGCCGTAGCGGAGAGATCTCGTGAACGTGAGATTCCTCCGCTCGTCGTCCAACTCCTCGGTCGGAATGACAGACTGACGCCGCAAAGCGGCGGGGTATTGAACCCATCGGTAAGAATAAAAAAGCGGCTCAGGTGAATTACTGAACCGCGTCGTGTGGGGCGTTTCCCCATGGAATGATGAGGATATCGTCGCCTGTGTGTACGTGGTCGAACAGGGTATCCATCACCCGGTTGTCAACCGCCACACATCCGAGTGTCCAGTTGGGGTACTCAGAACCCATTCCATGAATGAGCACCGAGCCGCCCATCGCCGTAGACTGCGAAGGAACTTTCCCGGCTTTGAGTTGTGCCGTGAGCTGATCGGCTGTGGCTTGTGTGATTACTCCCTGTGCAAGTGCTCGGTCGACGTCATCCTGATTGGGATAGTCGATCAGGAATCCGCGATAGAACGCGGTCTGCCCACGATCGCGCTTATCCCCAACGTGATACCATCCCTCAGGAGTGGATGCGTAATCACGCCTCGTTTTTGGCTTCCAAGGTGTCGCTCCCATCGCGACACGGAAACAAGCGTCCTCTCCTGCAATGCTCTTCAATCGTGCATTTTGATACAGTCCGATTCGGTAATGCTCTTTGTACACGACAAGGAGCGTTCCCTCTCGCGCGCGACGATCCTGCGTATAGGGAGCAGGAACCGCGACAGGACAAGTAAACTCTCGTTCCAGTTCCGGTATCCTAGCCGGCTGAGTCAAGTTCCAAACCGCAAGCAAAATCCCAAATAAAGCAGACATGTCTTCCTCCTCGTCAGCCAAACTGACGCAGGATCATCTCAAAAAAATGAAAGAAAGTCAATAGGCGCAAACAGTTATTTTTGATATACTATTATCAACGCTATGCATAAAAAGGGCTTTTTATTTGTTTTAGGAATTTTTCTCTTCAACGCACTTTTTTTTATTTATCCAAAATCCGTATCCGCGATCGGAATTTCTCCACCCGAGTTTAACATCGGGACGATTCCGACAAACGAAAAATTTACAGGAAGCGTGAATATACAACGCCATTTAGGATTTGAACCAACGGGAGATTTGACGATTCAAGTCGTGACTTATGGAAACGGAGCGACCTATTTTTATGGATCCCCAAGCATCACCATTCCAGATGGACAAACAGCCGTAAACTATTCCTTCAGCATCGTTCCAGACAATAAACAAAGGGGGCCTTTTGAATTTTTTATCCAGTTTCTTTTGATCAGCACGCAAAAACCGGATGCGGCATTCGGTGTTTCTGTGACTTCAGGCGCAACACTCACGATTCGATTTGATAGCGAATATAAGGCATCGGCCAGCGGCTCATCATCAAGTAGCTCGGGAAGTAGCAGTGGAGGAGATACTTCGCAATCAAATTCCACTGACTCAAACTCCACGACACCACCAACAACAGCAAAAAGTAAATCACCGATCACGCAAGTTGCCCCAACACCAACAACCTCGCCAAAAACATCGACAAACACACCTTCTCTCCCTGCCGCAAAAACATCAACCGTCTCTCCGACAAAAACACAATCGCTCATTGTCAAGACCCCCACTCCGATCTCTCAATTTGTCACGCTCATCAAGGACATATTCCTCCCGACACAGCCAGAACCCTCGTCAGAAAAAATACCCTCCAATCAAACAAGGATAGATCTCGTAGGGCCAGATGCACAGGAAACAAACGTTCCACAGATCATTCTCACCTCACCCACCCATCCAACAGAAGAACAATACTTTTCTGAGGATATTGTGACACTCTCATGGGCAGAAAAAGGTCTGTCTGCCGCATCCTCATATCTATTTACACTCAATCAAAACCCAAACGCGGCGCCAGAAGATCTCACCGAAACAACAAACGCACCCCAAGCAAGTTTCAAACTTGAAGATGGAGAATACTTCTATCACATTGCGACTCAAAACGAGAACGGAATCGGAGAAATTTTCACTCGTCGCATTCTCGTTGATCGTACTCCACCAACCAATGAAATCGTCTCCTTCTCAGCAACTCCAGATCCTCTTTTTGGATCAAATGGTCAACTCATCATTACGGCATCTGATAAAACAGCCGGCATCGACTACTATGAACTGATCTCGCCGCTCTTAACCGATAGTACAAACAAAAACACGATTCCAATCCCAAAATTCAAATTTGGCACTTATCCACTCACGATTCGCGTCGTCGACAAAGCAGGAAATGTAACAGAAGAAGACTATATTGTTCGTGTAGAACCAAAGTATTCGTTAGAACGTTTATGGGATAAACTACAAACAATGTTTGCTCATATACAATTTCAACTTTAATCTGATTATGATTTTTGATCACAAGAATGGAAAGATTTTATTGCTCGTGATACTGGGTATATTTTTGACATTTCAAACGAGTCTTGCCGGGTCGTTTGGAGCATCTCCACCTGAAATATTTGGCGAGGTTGTCCGTGGAGATATTTTTGAAGCAACGATTGTGCTGAGTCGATCAAATCCAAGTAAAGATGAGTATATGAATGTCTCCAAGGATTCAGATCCTTTCGATGTGATTATTTTGCCAGAAACAAAAGTGCTCCTTCCTGTCGGAGAACAGCAAGTTCGATATCATTTCACGATGAATACAGCAAAATTGGACGAAACGACTCTCTTTGAAAATTTGGTGACTTTTGTTCAACAAGCTCCTGAAGAAACTGGCCAAGAGACAAAGATTTTACAAGGGGTATCGATCAAAATTCAACTTAAAATTCTGTCTGAACCCACTCTTCAAATGCAAGCAATAGCCTATGAACAAATGCCTGATCCACGGCAAATTCAACTGACATCTGTTTTTGAAAACGAATCTAAGCTCGCACTTGGACTTCGCAACGATTCAGACATCATAGTGAAAAACATTCCTTTCTCCATTCACATACAACGGAAAGGTAAGGGTCTTGAAAGCATGCAAGGTAATGTGGAAGGATATCTCGAGTCCTATTCAACAAAAACAGAACAAATTGATCTAAAAAATCAAAATCTTCAAGCGGGCGATTTGATCACCGTAAAAATCGGTGAAAATGGAAACGGTCTGGATTATACGATCAAACGACACTTTTCGTTTTCCAAGTTGATGAATGGCGTATTATTAAAAATGAACTCATGGTATCAAAAACTTAAATTCATTCACGCTTTTGTTGATGTGGAGTCAGAGAAGTTTTCTCTTGATCGTGGTTTTTTCTTTTTGATTAAAAAAGAAAATGCGGATGATCGTATCATTCATACGTTCCAAACTCAGACTCAAACTTTGTCTGGAAACTGGGATTATTATCCCCTCTCAGATAATCATGTTTACGCGATCTCTCAAAAACCAGCAGAAACATCCGCCCATCAAGTCTTTCTTCTTTCCGATCTCAATGTTTATCCTCTGAATGCATCCAAACTTCCAGGTAAAATCGACTTGATTCAAGAAGATTCATCTTCGATGTATGCATTATTCTCTGGTGTGAACAACGAAGACAAGTCTCCATTTTATTGTCTGACAGAACTCTTCATTATGAATGGTCCAGACTGTCTTTATTTAGAACAGATCCTCGATCACAACATGAGAGATGTCCATTTTTTGGATGAGAAGCCCAACCAAATTGCTTATCGAACTGATGAGGGATATTTTTCGTACGATATTTGGACGAAAAAACGTCTCCTATTAGATGGTGCTTATTCTCACGCGCAAAATCAATCAACTGCACTCACAGAACTATTCACTGAAAAAAAAATTAAAACAAAAACCGGCTTTATCAAGCTTGAGAATCAATGGTTTTTCACTGAACCTTCGTCGTCTTTTTTTAAATTGATGGAGAACGTCTACATTCAAAAAACACAAAAACAGGGTGAAAATCGGTTATGGATAGTGAACGCGAGGAATAAGCAAAGAAGATACCTCGGAATTGTTTCCGACTCAGATCATTTTTTTTGGCTGAAGACAGATGGCTTCGTCACCAATCCGTAAATCAGCGAGCGATGAACTGGCCCGTATCCTCTTGAGTCTCCACTCATAGGGCGATTATCTCCCATCAAAAAATAATGATTGGGAGGAATACGAGTATAACTGGTTGTGACATTTTCTGGAGTCTGTGTCCTCACATTTTTATCGAGGTAATTTTCGATCAATGGCTGCTCCTGATTTGATGAGTCTATCAAAAACACAAACCCATCATGAATGGAAAGACGCTCACCCGGAAGCCCAATCACTCGTTTGAGAAGGACTTTATCTTCTCGTACATGATACGCTTGAATCACATCTCCTCGTCTTGGCTCTCGAAAAAGAAGAATCCATTTGTTCACAAGAAAAAAATCGTCATCTTGAAACGCTGATTCCATAGACCTTCCATTGACGAGTCCTGGTTCATAAAAAAATGCCCTGAAAAAAAATAAAAACAGAGCAACGAGCGTCACAACACGAAATGTTTGTCGGAGGTAAAATAAAAACATGTAAAGCAACAATGATATTTCTATGGTATCATAAAAAGAGATCGTCGTTCAAAATAACTATGGACAACTTTTTTTTTGGAACCCAAGCGATTGTAAGTGGAATGATTGATGTGCTCAGAGGAGTCACTCGATATCAACTTTTTTGGGGTTTTGCATTTGGCTTTTTAGTTTCAACAATTGTGCACGCGATTCTTATTTCAAATTCGGTCAAGGATATCCCTACTATGGTTTTTGACGACAAAGCGGTCAGTTTTGAAAAAATCCATGCTCGACAAACAAATGAACCGTATGCTCAATCCTACACAAATTATGTGCATAATGTGGATAAATTAAAAATCCTATTTCATTTGGGAGGATTTTGCTTGGTCATTCTTCTTATGTTGATTTCATTATCTAAATAATTACACGAGATATTAATTGATTGCCTTATGCGAAAAAGTCTTCCTCTCTTTATTCTTTTTTTGGGAATGTGTCTTTTTCCGAACTCTGCGAGCGCTCTCGGTCTTGCCCCACCCACTATTGAGGTTGAATCCATTTTAAGAAATACCACTCAACAAAGAAGTGTGGTCCTCTTACGAAGTCCTGATGATGTTGGCGATTTTGTTTTACACGTGAAACCCGAAGGTCCAAATGCGAATTTTATTCTTGGTGGAGAAAGTGACATTATTTTTGAGAAGGAAGATGCGAGAAAGGTCTACGAATTTGACCTCAATCCGGGAGATGCACCAAACGGAAAATATCAAGTGAACCTAAGTTTTTTAAAGTCGATTCCTAAGAACACCCCATCAACACAATCGAGTGGTTTTGGTGTGGCAATTATCACAGGTGTGACTGCCCAAGTTTTTTTGACAGTGGGTGGGGAAGAATACTTGAACTATGAGTTGCTTAATGTGTCCGCAGAAAAAACAGAAGTTGGCAAAAAACTTAACGTTGCATACTCGCTCAATAATACGGGTAATATTGACTGGCAGATAGAAAAAATACAGTTAGAGTTTAAGAAGAAATCTGACATGAGTACGGTGAACTCGATTGAAATTCCCGCATCAGGTTTGACTCACGCAAAAGCCGGCCAACCAAACCAGCATTTCTCATTAAGTGTGGAGCATGGGTTACCAGAAGGGGAATATTTTCTGGCGGCAACATTTTTTGAAAAAGAGAAAGTAGCCGGAACATTACAATCACAGCAATCATTTACTGTTTTCCCAGCAGGCACACTTGCTCAAAAAGGTTCATTAAAAGCGCTTACAGTCAACAAGTCGACGTATCAGTCGATAGAAAAGGTAAAGTTGAATGCCGTATTTGCAAATGAAGGAGATATTGGTTTGGATGCGTCTCTCGTGACGAATATCTATCGAAATAACGCGTTACTTGATTTGAAAAAAAGTGATACCTACCATTTGGATCCAGGAGAAGAAACAACTTTATCCGAAATTTTTACACCTGATTCAGATGGATCCTACAAAATAGAAGGATACGTCGAATTTGGGAATAAAAAAACAGACATGAAAACCGTTGAATTCGAGGTCGGTTCGTCTGGATCTACAGCTTCTGACAAAATCGGAATTAAACTGAACAGCTTTACTGGTCTTGGGATTCTCTCGTTGATCATTCTTGCATGTATTTTTACCTACGTGATGCTAAAAAGACGACACAAAATAGAAATACTGAAGCCTGTTGAGCAATCACCACCATCTTCTGATATGACAATCCTCCCAACACCTCCACCATCAAGTCCTCCATCTGAATCTTCATCTGAATCTTCATCCGCATCTCAATCACCAGATCCACAATCCACCGAAAATCTTAAATGAGTCCTGAGCTGTGGATAAACATTATTATAAGAACTGAGAAATTCAAGCTATAATATGTTTGTCTTTAATTCAATTTTAAAAAATTAACTAACGCTTCTGTTATCCATATGTCTCAACAAGAGAACTCGA
>Ga0209824_10000059_pt1 | contig 83471 bp, 83 predicted proteins | sample VDWuncwatermetaG_FD_184124 | JGI IMG/M metagenome (GOLD analysis project Ga0209824, IMG submission 184124) | Wastewater microbial communities from Netherlands to study Microbial Dark Matter (Phase II) - VDW unchlorinated drinking water (SPAdes)... ... | reverse complement strand
ACTCACTTCCCCATTATGCCAAACCCTCGGTAGAGAAAATTCTTTTTGTCTTTGTGCTCTGCGACGAATTCTATCCACGATTCGTTCCACCTTGTGTCATCAGAAAATAGTATTCCTCCGGACTGCATTTTCTCCCACATAACTTTAAACTCGAAAGCCATAGAATCATACGAGTGGTCGCCGTCGTGATAGAATATATCTACTTTATCCAGCCGAGTGAGGAGCTTTGGTATCTCCACATTAGAATCCCCTAAAATAAGCTCCCAGCGCCCACGGAGATGGTCTGGAATGAGCCACCCCGGCTTCTCCCCTTCTGGGAGGAACCCTGAGAGCTCTGCGTGTCCATCTGCGTTTGCTATCATTTGGGGTGCTTCACCCACTATTGCCTGTGGGAGGTCTATGGAATAAAGCTTGCCTTTATTGTTTTGGTGGAGAGCATACAATATCGAGGCAGAGGAGCGCCCACTTGCCACACCAGTCTCTGCGACCACCTCAGGTTTAATCATGCGGACAAAAGCATAGAGAACCATCACATCAAAATCGCCAGAATGCCCGAAGGAATATTCTTTTCCAAAATACGGGGACGCAATAAACTCGTCGAGATATTCATGGGCTGGGCTTCCTGCTCCAAAAAACTTATCAACGCAATGATGGGCGTGCTCCTTATCCCTCTTTGCTAGGCGTAGTGCGTCCCACTTGGGGTGATGGTACAGATTCCTTGCCTGCTTTGCCAGTGGTCCAAGGAGGGGGACATCTAAAATTTTTTTGTATGCAGAATAGATGCTCATATAAATTATCGAAAAATGTGTACTAATTGAATGGTGCTGGTGTAAATTTTCTTGCCAAGTCGAGAGAGGAGGTAGTGGATGAGGATTGTTTTATTGTATGGTGTCGCCTTAAATGCAATAGCAATATTTCTCTTCATGTTTTCAAAATCACCGTATTTTTTCTGAAACATCGCAAGCATGAATCGCTGTCTTGCCCTTGCCTTTGGGGCGCCTGCATATGCTACATGGTGCTTTTCGAGGAGTCGCTCGAAGCCTGAGGCGATATTCTTTACATTTCCACTACCGCCCATATGCTCATCTTCTCCGAGTACATTGAGTCGGACGAGTACCTCGTTGACCGCGACAAACTTGGTGAGCTTTGCCAATCGCAACTGCAAATCCCATTCCTGATTTTTCTTGAATGTTGGGTCGAATTGCTCCTTAAGAAGTAACGCTCGGCGAACGACGAGTTCGCTCGTCCAGATATAACATCGAAACAGTGTGCGGTCAAAAATATCAACGACGCCACTTTCCCCCGGTAGATCCTCCCTCACCACTTTATCTGTGGCATTGTCTATGACAACGAGCCCGCAATGCGAAGCACCTACACCCGAGGAATCCAGTGCAAAAACTTGTTTCTCGAGCTTCGTGGGCATCCACTCATCGTCATCGTCGAGGAAAGCAACGTATTCCCCATCTGCCTCTTCAATCCCACGGTTACGCGTAGCACCACCACCTTGTTTTGGTGGGTTATTTTTTATGTATCGGATATTCTGCTTTTCAAAACTACTCACCACCGCCCCTGCAGACTCTTTGTCGCCATCATCAACAACGATTATTTCGAAATCTTGGTATGTTTGCGCAAGGACAGAGCGAATAGCCCGGGAAAGTAGTTCCGGGCGGTTAAAGGTAGGAATAACGACAGAAACTTTAGAGCCATCCAAATAAACCCCACCCACTTTGTTGTGGGGCCCCTGCGACTCGGTCACCATATATGAATATGCTTTCCTCGTCGCTTTCCCCACGCCTCGTATCTGTGGGCTATTTGATGGACTCTTGGGCATATTTGCACATCATAACACCAACAAGAGAAAAATGGTGGTATGCTCCTTAGGATTTCTCAGTATTTTTCTTTTTTCTACCAACAATAAATGCTTCTGCTGTTTTGATGTCCTCATCAGTAATTTGAGAAAAGCGAGGTGCCAAGTCTGCGCGCTCGAGTATGTTTTTGTTGGGGAAGTAGAATACTTGTTCCTGCAAAATATCACAGTATTTTTGCATTTCTTTCATGTGCCATCCGTGTGGCCATCGGTTGATGAGAAATGCACTCTTTCCACGAACTATCTTCCACTCAAGATCGGTATACCAATATTGCCCGTTGCGAAGCCCTGCCGTATCGTGGCATTTATAGTCTATTGAGGATGCGATCACGCCGTCGTCTTTTAGTAATACGTCGATACCGTAATACGTACGAGGAACGTCATCAACATGCTCGAGTGCGGCAAAAGACATCACCATATCTATGGTTTTTGCATGTTGTGCGAGCGCCGTGTCGCTGTCCCACGGAACACTGTAGGATATGGATATTTCATCTGTTTCCTTTTTCTTGCCCTTGGCGCGTATTGCTTGGCGGATATTTTCTATGCGTGAATCACTCAGTGTCCTCGCAAGTCGCTCGTCGGTCAAAATATGTGAAGGGAAATTGTACGAATCGAGATAAGGGCGTTGCTTTGGACATTCTTCCCTCGTGAGAAGTGGAGTGCGTTTTTTGAAAATATTCACAAGCTCCTCGAAGATTTCTTCATTATTGAAATTATATGCAGTGGGTACAGCATCTAGTCCTAAGTAGTGGTCGACACCTGAAAGCATTGCAGCAAGCCCCGTAGCAAGTGAATCGCCTGGACCTATCTCTGCGATACTTTTAATCGTACTCGTGTCGACCTGTCCCTCCTTGTCTAGTGTGATGAGTGTGCGCATCCATGATGTATAAAAATTCATTGCCATTTCATGTGGGTCCTCATACTTTCGTATCCCCTTTCCTCGAAATTGCAGTTGGAGCTGGGGGAGAAACTGCGCAATGGGAGAAGGGAGATATGTCGCAATCCCTTTCAAGAAAAACTTTGGCTTTTTTATGCGTTCACGGAGAATCATGATAGTGAAAATAGTACAGGAATCAGAAGTGAAATACTAGTATTTACACTATGCACCACGTTGCGCAGTGCTGTCTGAAAATATCTGCTCAAGCTTTTTCGTCTGCTCATTCCAAGTTGCCATTTGACTCACAAAACTCCTTCCCTCACTTGCTATGCGAATTCTCAGTTCACGGTCAATGACGGAACGCTCAAGTTCGCGCAAGAGTGCGTTTTCGTCGCGACGTGGTGCAACAAGCGCCGTTTTCTCATGAAACGCGAAGTCTCTTGAACCACCGTTGTCGTACGTCGCGACTGCCACGCCGCAAGCCATGGCTTCAATCGAAGGTAGACCGAACCCTTCATCCCAAGAAGGGCACAAGTAGATGTCGGAATTGGAATACAGTTGCTTGAGTTCTGCCTGTGGAACATTGTAGTGATATTCGTCGCACACATAGTCTTCTACTTCAGGCGTGCGCACTCCGTACAATATGAGGCGCACCTCAGGGTGCGATTTCTTTAGCCGATTCACGATGTCCACCGCCTCTTTTGTTCCCTTCCATGCATAAGTGTGCGCAAGCACAAGAATGCGAATGGTTCCATCCTTCACTGTGCGCGAAACTTTGTGAAACTGTGATAGTTCGACCGGGTTGATGAGCAGCTCGGCATCCTGTTGATATTTCTCTTTGAGTAGGTCTTTGAGCCAAGTCGCAACCACGATCTTTTTTTGCGCCAGCCGATATGCGCTATCTACCTCATCACGCGGACCATGATAGAGACCCTCGTCATGCTGCAGGAGATAAAATTGACGACCCTTGCTCGCGGGAAAATCACGGATATCAAGCGCCGTGCGATATGTTGTTGCAACAGTTACCTCTGCATCCGAAAAATTGGTATCGGTAAAATACGGCACGCGCATTATTTTCACCTTATGCAGATCCCCTATCCACTTGGGATAGCCGAGGTGAAACATATTTGCCACGCGACGCCGAAACGAATTGTTGCTGCGTACATAAACCGTGACGTCATGGCCACGGCGCGAGAGGAGTGCGGCATACATGAGGATGATCCTTACCCCACCGGAAATACGCAAATGCGGTGCAAGAAATGATATTTTCATTATGTTTTAATGGACTTATTGCGTTCATCAACTGCAAGCAAATAACGCTCGATGGCATCCTCCCAGTGCGGTAAAACTCCAAGAATCATACTCTGCAATTTTTTATTGCGCAGAACACTATAACAAGGACGCTTGATTCCAGTGGAACCTGTTTGTGATGCACTAAGTAATTTATCTTTTCTCTTATGTTGAAATATTTTTAGTGCCATGTCATACCACGTCGCAACACCCTGATTGGTCATGTGATAAACACCAAAAGCAACATTGCCCTTAACAAGTTTGTACATATGAAGTGCGAGATCTTCGGCAAATGTGGGGCATGTTGTTTGGTCATTCACCACGGACGCCTGCTCTCCAGCTTCCGCACGTGCCTTCATTTTAAGCACAAAATTGCCTAAGGGTTTTGCGTGAAGACCAAAGAGAGCGCTAGTGCGAATAATATAGTGGGATGGATTTGCAATGCGGGTAAGTTGTTCTCCCGCCAACTTTGAAGCACCGTAGACATTGAGCGGATTTGGGCAATCATTCTCTGCAAAACCATCCTGATTGCTACCATCAAATACGTAGTCGGTACTAATAAATATGGAAGTTGCCCCAACATCCCTTGCCCCCAAAGCACACGCGTGGGCTCCGAGCGCGTTGATGCGATATGCCCGCACTGCGTCGTCCTCCGAGGGTTGCACAGGGAACCATGCCGCATTGAGAACCATGTCCGGTTGAAACTTTGTGATTTGTCTACGAGTTTGCTCGGCATTCTCAATATCGACCTCCTGCCGAGACGGCAAAATGACGTTCCATCCGTTCGATGAAAACACATCGGCAACAGCACCGCCCAGCTGCCCTCCTCCGCCGATAATGAGTATGGTTTGTGACATTGTTTTACGTGCTGTGCTATGCGGAGTTTTTACGTAGGAGTTGATACCACCGGAACATCCGCACGAGTCCGTCGTCGAGATCAACTTCAGGATTATAGCCGAGCTCGGTGCGCGCCTTGGTAAGGTCGGGGCAGCGACGATTGGGGTCTCCAACGGGATATCCCTCGGGATAATCTGATAGCTTAATGTCAATCGGTTTGCCGTGTGTTTTTTCAACCCGACGTGCGAGGTCTATCATAGAAATTTCCTCTTGATCTGAGCCGATATTGTACGCTTCTCCCGACTTCCCGAGGAGAAGAACGCGGAAGAACCCGTTCACTGCGTCTGTAGCGTAACTAAATGTACGTGTTTGATCGCCGCGGTTGTGTATATCAATCTGCCTTCCATCTAGCGCCGCGTTTAAAAAGTTTGGTAATACGCGCTGATCATCGATCTTCATTCCTGGACCGTACACGTTGAAGGGGCGGATAATAGCGACAGGAACGCCGTGAATACGATGGTAAATAGTCGCGATTGTCTCCCCAAGCCGCTTAGACTCATCGTAGCAAGCACGCAATCCCGTTGAGGATACGTTTCCACAATAATGCTCCGGTGTTGGTATGGACTCCGGGTGCGGATCTCCATAGATCTCACTAGAACTAAAATACACCATTCGCGTTGTATTTTTGTTGCGCGCAAATTCAAGCATATTCTTGAGTCCGCCGACAGTGGCATCAATCGTTTCCAAGGGATATTTTGCGTAAAAAACCGGGGATGCGATACCTGCAGCGTGCATAATGTAATCAACAGGCTGATCAGTCTCAAAAACATCCATTACATCATGGCGAATGAACTCCAAGTTTGGATCATTGCGGTCGATGAACGGACTCTCCTGCACACCCGTAATAAAATTATCGAGCGCAATAATGTGGACGGGCTTCTCAAATCGTTCTCGGTTGAGGTGCTGGAGCACACCGACAAAATAGTTTCCTAAAAACCCCCCCGCACCAGTAATGAGCACCGTGCGCCCCTCAAGGTGGTGCGCAATTGGCTCTAGTTTTTTTGCGAGGTCCGATAATTCCTGGTCGATAAAAGTTTTCATGAGTGAAATTTATTAACAATAAGCCAAGCAGCTAGCCTTTCCTCCCGCTCGTCTTACCTTATACTACTCGCCGGATCAACAATACGTGGCACAGGCACAGGCACAATAAATCTTCCCCCCTTCAGTGTAAATAGCTCATTTTTTTTCATGATCGCCTCGGCAAAGTTCCATGCAAGAATAAGGAGATAATCGGGTTGGTTTGTATCGAGATGAGCGGCAGGAACTACTGGAATATGCATTCCGGGAGTGAAGAGACCTTGCTTGGGTGGACTGTCATCAACAATAAAATCTACGAGGTCCTGGCCTATTCCCACGTAGTTAAGCAGGGTGTTCCCCTTCGCAGGTGCGCCATATCCGGCAATGAGTTTGCCTTCTTTCTTGATCGCGGTGAGCAATAATAGCAAATCCTTCTTGATGGTCTGCACGTCTGCTGCAAAGTGTTCAAACGTGGCGAACTCTCCAAGTCGCTCTTTTTGTTCTTGCTCCAGTCGGTTTCTCAATTGATCTGTGCTTTGATGCGGAGCATCATCATGCCCGACGAATATCCGGAGAGACCCCCCGTGAGTGGACACCGACTTCACATCAAAGATGCGCAGTCCATGACGCGCAAAAAAAGAAACGAGCGGGGTGACGGAAATATACGAGACGTGCTCGTGGTACACCGTATCAAAAAGTTTGTCACGCAAAAAAACCAACAAGTCAGGGGCTTCAATAACAAATGCCCCATCTTGGCTGAGTAAAATCTTAACTCCGCGCACGACGTTGTTCAGGTCATGAATATGCGCGAAGACATTGTTGGCGGTAATCAATTTGGCATTACCTCGCTCACCCACAATCTTCTGTGCCAGTGTTTCTCCGAAATATTCCGGCCATGTTTCTATTCCCTCCGCAGTCGCCTTTTTGGCGATCGCAGTTGCGGGATCGATACCCAGAACCTTCGCGCCTAACGCCCTAAGTGGCTTGAGTAATATGCCGTCGTTCGAACCGATATCAACTGCGAGGGCTCCGTCCGCTCCACCGACAGTATTCACAATATCATTTGCGTATTCTTCGAAGTGCTTTACAAATGATGGAGACGTCGAGGAAACATAGACGTAGTTGCGAAACAATATATCCGGATCTACGATATCGGCGAGTTGAACAAACCCGCAACTCTCGCAAAAGGCAACGCGAAGAGGGAAGCTTGCCTCATCGCCAAACTGCTCCTTCTTCAGAAAAGAATTTGCCGGGGGTTGTGCCCCAAGGTCAAGAAACAACTTGAGCTTTGTACTATCACAAACACGACAAAGAGTATTTGGAGTTACTGGTGTATTTTGGATCATAAGTGTGGTAATTCTAGCAAGATTACATTAAATGCAGAAATCTGGGTCGGTACTATGGTGAGAACGGTATGTCTCCCCCGAAATTACAACCTCGATGTTGTGACAGACCCCGACTTACCTTAGCGTGACAATAACCGCTCCAGATCCTCTTTCAGCTGCATGCCGATGGCGCCTGGCGTGACCCTGGCGCCAAAAGTCTTAAGCGCCGCTTCACCCATTTGCATCACTCGAGCTCTGTCATTTTTAAGTTCGCGAATCTTTTGTGCAACATCTTCCGCGTTTCCCTGCTTTATCGTGACCACGTTAACACCGGGTTGAAATACTTCTCTGATACTTACTCCTTCAACATTGATAGAAACCCTGCCCATCGCAGCCGCCTCATAGAGCTTGTTTGGTATGGCACGTCCAACCCGCGGGACATCACCGATGAGTCCGATGCAGACATCTGCGTTAGCGATATAGCCGGCAATCTCTGCTTGCGGGAGAAATCCGTGAAAGGTGATATTCGTTACTCCAAGACTTTTTGCAAGCTCCTCTGTGCGTTTCCCCTCTTGCCCGGACCCGATCATTGTAAAATGGATATTCGGGTCATCTGAAAGTAACTTCGCAGCCCTGACGAGCACGTCAGTCCCCTGCACGGGTATGTATTTTCCGTGAAATTCGATCTCAAAGATATCTTGGCTTGAAGTCCGGGGCTTCGGAAAAAAGACATCGGGGTCTGCGCCGATAAATGCAACAAGAAGTTTCTTGGGCGACAAGTAAAATGTGTGAATAAAATAATCCGCATTCCCTTTTGTATCGAGCAGTGTAAGGTCAGTAAATACTGAACCACACCAATCGATCAGCCAATAGAGCACCGCCTTCCCGGTGTGCGGGCTGGTGAGCTTGCGATCATATACCCACGCATCGTGGAGAGAAAAGAGCGGCTCCCACACGATGGGCGCTCTTGTGATGAGCCTTGCAAACACTGGCATCAATCGAAATCCCCCCTGAGAAACAACCATCACATCGTACGGTCCAATTTTTTTGTGCTTCAAGTATAGCTCGCGTAATTTTTTCATCGCGCCTCCCTTTGTCACATTACACTCAATGACCTCGACACCGTTTTGTTCGAGGCCCTTGATCAAGATTCGCGAACGGGCATATTTGGGATCATAGTCCCCGAAGAAACAGATTTTCATTGCTCCATGATAACAGCACGGGCGCGGGGTAGGAAGCAGGGATTCATAGGAAACATAAAATAGAAAAACGCAGCTGTTGCTGCGCTTGATGTTGCGCGGGGGGTCAGGAGGTCGCCTCGGAGTGCTCGCGGGTGACCTGGAACAGGTTGGGGGTTGGATTGAGTTTCTTGGCACGCGCCGCAAGCTCTTGTGAGCGGTGGTCGAGGTCTGCACGGAGACGCGCAATCTCCTCGTCATTTGCAACATTGCGACAAAAATCACTGACCGCAACAATACCGATATTGTTCATGAAAGAACTCCTAATGATGTGGATTGAATGAACGTGTACATTATGCTCCAACATTAGACGATGTCAATCTTTTTCGTCTTTTTCAGTCACGATGGCGCGAATGCGCTCCGCTCGCTTTTCCCAGCTAAAATCATTGGCAAGCTCCGATGCTCGTCTTGCCATATCTTCCCCCTCCACCGTGTGCATGAGTGCGTAGGACAGTTTTTCCGCGAGATCAGCGCTATCCCCTGGGGCAAATAGCGTCGCCACCGTGTCGTCGAGCACTTCACGCATTGCGGGCAGACTAGATGCAACAATTGGTCGACCAGACGCCATGTACTCGAAAAGTTTGATCGGCGAAGTGTAGTGAATAGATTCATCGGATATCCCCTCATTTGGAAGTACAAGAATATTTGCGGAACGCAAAAAAAATGGAATGAGGGAGGATGCGTTGTGGGGTAGCACAATGACCGAGGCATCGATCCCGATGTGCTGACATTCTGGAAATTGTTCGAGCGTGCCTATTTCTCCGCCAACGAGCACAAGTGTTGTGTCAGGAAATTGTTTTTGCATTTTTGTCCATGCACCGTAGAGTGTCACAACGCCCTTCCAGCGTCCGAATGAACCGACATACATAATAATGTTTCCTTCGATCGGAAGTCCGACCAACTTACGCGCATCGAGATGCGACATGTCGATCTCAAACTTTTCTAGATCGGCACCATTACGAATCACGGTGACATTCGTGAACCCTCGAGTTTGAAAGGCCCTGCGTGTACCATCTGAATTTGCAATAATGTGCTCTATACCGGCAAGGAAAAAACGAAAAACTCTTTCTTTGGAGCCCGGCCAGAGATGCGCCTCAAAATACACACGCGCGCCCTTCTCTTTGAGCAGCCACGCGACCGGTGCACTTCTTGTGTAATAGATCACTTCAGTGTCGATACGTTCGAAGAACAGTCCCAACATAAACGCTAGGGCGTCGAGCCAGTAGGCAAGACTGCCGAGCGTATTTACAAACCGCAACGCCTCAAAAACAGAGATGGTTCGGAGCGGAAAAGATGTAGTAAGTGAATAGTATGTAAACACATCCTCCCTGATCGGGTTCGTGCGGCGCGGGACCCAAAGCTCTACGTGCTCGCCGATTTTTGTGAGCGCCTCGAGTGTCTTCGCGATCTGGAGTCCATGCGCCTTTTCCGTGGGCATACGCAGGTGCATCACGAACCGCCAGAGTCTTAGCTGTGCTAGTTCACGCATCAGTGCTTCTTCTTGTCCCGCCGTAAGCACGAGCGATGTCCACGAGCATCGACTCCGCAATCCAAAGAGTACGCCGAAGTGCTGCTCACTGGCAGCTTGCCACGGTATGCGGACATCTTCCTGCACACCCTCGCGCGTACCATGTCCGCGTTTTGCAAGCCGACTTTTCCGCTCCTCCTCGTCGATATCAAAAAAGAGCACAATATCCGAACGCGGAAGCATGGCAAGGTATCGTTCTATAACTGCGGGTGAGACTTGGATATCAAAAAGTGACATGATGTTCTGCAGGTGACCCTGATCAACGATTGCCCGAGGGTACCCAGATGCTTTCATATACTTTGCGTTATGTACCAAAAAAAGATTGACGAATTTTGTATACCAAAGGCTTCGGTCGCCACGATACTGCACAAGCCAACCAAGCTGTCGAAGTGCCGAAATAGGATGTCGCAATAAAAATAGCGTAGCAAAGTAGAGCAATTCCCCACGACTGTTTATGCGCGCACGACTCCATCTGCCCTCTTTTTCAAGTGCGCGTGCAAAGGTTGATTTTCCGCTTCCGGGCAGTCCGACCAGTTCGAGTATCATGTTTCTGATGGTTTACGAAACAGGACGCAATACGACTCCGCAAAAAACACACTCACTGGGTTGAGGGTGAACTTCCCAAAAAATTTACCCAGAAGCACATTGAGGCGTGGCGAGTGAAAGAGCGGGATACTCGTCGTCACAGGATATGCGACCACATCACTGAAGCCCGCACGGCGAAGTGCATCGATGAGCGCGCCGGGGGAGATCTGCCCTTGATGGAGGTTGCTTGATCTTCTGCCGAGAAATCGCTCGCGCCGATAGTGCGGCATCTTGGTGATGAGGAATCCTCGCCCTCCTCCGTCTAGTGCGGAAAATATTTTTTCGCAAAATTTCTTTTTATCACCTATGTACTCGAGCACGCGTGATGAAAAAAAATAATCGTAGTGGCCCTCCGGCGCAAAATCGAGAATGTCAGCTTCAACAAAGCGAATGTTCTCCTCTCCGGGGAGCGCCGCTCTTGCGCGATCAAGCATCTCGCGTGAGATATCGACAAGGTCGAAATATGCACCCGGAAAACGCTTCACAAGAAATTTCGTCCAGGTACCGGCTCCGGGACCAAGCTCAAGAACACGAGCGGGGTCGAGGCGCTCATCAGAAAGCACGTGCCTGCTTATGGCGCGAAGCGTGAGGTAAAAACCGGCCTTCTGCGTAGGATCACTGAACCAGCGCTTTTGCTCATAATCATCGCCGAATTTTCCTGGCATCGTATCATTGTAGAAATTTTTTACATCATCGTTTGCCATATTGGTGGTAACCCGATTTTCTCATAAAATGACGCAAAAGCCACTATCTGGACGAGTGCTAGAAGGAGGAACTGTTTCATGTTACGCTACACTGCAAATGGAAAGGAACATGCAAAAACGCTTCGACAATGTATCGGGGTCGAAAACATTTCAGCACATTGTCCGCGCCTTTCAGCTCGATGCTAAGTCGGTACTCGACATCGGCTGTTCATTTGGAGAATTCCTTGCACATTTTGGACCAGGAAGCGTGGGTATTTCCATCAGCACCACCGAGATTGCTTCCGGGAAGGAAAATGCGCTTGATATTCGCCTGGGAAACGTCGAAGACAAAACATTCCAACTTCAAGAAACTTTTGATGTCATATTCGCAAACAATATCTTCGAGCACCTCTACTCGCCGCATGCGTTTCTCGTCAAGATAAAACCCATGCTCAAGCCGGGGGGTATACTCATTCTCGGCGTACCGTGTATCCCCAAAATAGTATCACTAACCAACATTAGGAAATTTCGCGGGGCGTTCGCAGAACAACACATCAATTTTTTCACTCGCGACACACTGATCAATACGGCGATTCGCGCAGGGTGGACCCCGAGTCAGACTCGAGGCTTTCGATTTGCCAACCGATTTGTCGACGCACTGCTCGACCCCATCTATCCGCACTTTTATCTCGTCGCCACTCCAACCGAAGGGTTTGCCTACACCGACAAACGCATGCGCGAACTCGCGGGATATACGACAAACACGCAAAAATAATCATGAATCATTTTGATCATCTTGAGTCGCATGTTCCTGACCTAAAGAGGCGCCGCATACTTGATTTGGGGAGCGGTCGCGGCAAATTTCTATTTTACTGTCTCGACCGCGGGGTGAGCGCAACCGGGCTAGAACTAAATCCTGAATATATTAAGATAACCCATGAAAAAGCAAAGGAACTTGGCGTCACCGTGCAGGTCGTGGAAGGTGTCGGGGAAAAACTTCCTTTTCCTGACGCAAGTTTCGATTTTATCAATATTTCTGAAGTGATCGAACACGTGAATGACCCCGCCCAAATGCTCAGTGAGGCTTGGCGTGTTCTCTCGCCGGGCGGATACGCATATCTCAGTGTTCCCAATAGGTTTGGCTGGAAAGATCCGCACTTCCATCTCTACTTTGTGAACTGGCTTCCCCGCTCACTTGCCGGTACATATATTAGCCTTCGCGGAAAACACAAAGATTACGGGCACAGCGCGGCGGGGCATCAGCGTTTGGACGAAATGCACTACTACACATTCGGTGGAATAGGAAAATTGCTCACGAAGTGCGGATTTTCGTATCACGACCAGCGGGTCCTACGCATCAAGGGCAAGCTCAAGAACCCACTGCTCGCGGGAATAGCTACGCTGTGCTATCTGCCATTTCGATTTGCCAAATTCGACTCGTTTCATCTGTTGCTCAACAAAGAAGCGTAATCACTGAACTAGGAGCAAATGGAAGTGCTCGCTTGACTACTTTGTGTTAGAATTTTTTGATGAAGGAAATCAGTCCGGAAAATTTTCAACGTACATACCTCACCAAACTTTTCACTGAAAAAAAGCAGGTGCTTGATATTGGCGGTGGTCTGCGCATTGCTCGCCCAAATGCAGACCGAATACTCTCGAATCAGGGCTGGCTCGAAGATCTTGCCACGAAAGTTGACTACAAGGTCATGAATCCTGTGCCTGATTACGGAGCCGACATCATCGGAGATATTCACAAAATGCCCTTCCCTGACAATTCGCAGGAAGCGATCATCTGCTCTGCCGTACTCGAGCATGTCGAAGACCCGTTTTTGGCAGTGTCGGAAATTTACCGCACCCTCAAACCCGGAGGATACTGCTACGCGTTCGTGCCATTCCTCTATTACTACCACGTACCAAAATCTGGTGAGTACAAGGACTATTGGCGCTTCACCGAAGACGGAACCCGTCGCCTCTTTCGTCATTTTAAAACACTGGATATCTCGGTCGGTCGAGGCGCACTTGAAACCTGGTTTCACTTGAATCCGGCCACACAAAAGTTTACAAAGCTTGCCGCCCGGTTCGACCGGCTACTCGGAAAATCCCAGACGAAGCAGACGAGTGGGTACAGTGTTTTTTTGGTGAAGTAGAATTTATTCCTTTGTAAACGTATATAAAAAGTGTTCACCGAAATTGCCAACAAAGGTCAGCCCGGGTAGTTGCGCATACAATTCTTCAGAAAGTGGAACGCGCGAAGAAAGGTAGTCCATGCGGTACTCGAGAATCTGGGATTTCAAATCACCCTCAAGGAATTTTGCGTATTCATCTTCGACCATTACCACACGACCCATAAACCACGGATCGAGTCCTACGCCGAAATCTTGTTCCCATGTCGTAAAGAAATAATTTCGCACCGGACGCTCTTGTGCAATAAGATACTCGCGCAACTCTTCCTTTTCCATTTCGAGAAGTCGCAAACGTACAAGGAAATTGTGTAGAATTCGCTCATTTGAAATTCCGTTGAAGAGATAGGTTGTGCTGTAGACATTGCACGCGGTATACGCGGGGATTAACTGTTCTAATTTTGAGTCCTCTTCGCGCACGAGCACCACGCAATCCTTTGAGGCTTTCGCATCAAGAAAAGTGAAAATTTCAGCATTTTTTTGGAGCTCAAGAAATGCATCCATATTAAAGCGATAACTCGAGGCAGAGTACACAAGAAGGACAAGGCAATAGGCAAGAAGGAGCCCCATACCCAATTTCCACAGGGTGTGCAACCGCCTCCTCCATACCACAAATGAAGTTGCCATGAGCACAATGAAGCAAACAGGTACTGTGTATTGGTGAATGTGCTCAAAGGAAATCTGGCGTCCCGTGATAATCTGATGATTAAATGCCCCCCAAGAACCGAGAAGGAGCGCGAGGATGTACTGCCACGTCGCCTTGTCGTCTCTCCATTTTTTCATGACATGTGCATAAACAAAACTCACTATTACAAAAATAGTGGTAGCGAGGAGTGCTTTGTTGATTACTGGTTCGTGGGTGAAAATCATCCCATTGCGTTGCGCAAGAATCCTCCCTACTTCCCCTGACATAGAGCCGAATGCCATGTACCAGTAAGGAATGTCGATAGCAATTGCAATACCAAGTATTGAAGAAAGTTTCATTGCTCCCAAAAAATCTTTTTTGAGTAGATATATGAGGACGAGACTTCCTAAAACGCACGATGCAACAGCAAAACTAAAAAAATATCCAACCGTCGGCGCCAAAACAATACCCGCAAGTATCGCATATCTCAGCTTAGGAACACGAACGTAATATGAAAGTATCGCCAAGAATGCAAACAGGAAAATTGCACCGGTAATGGGGTTTATGAGGCGTGTCCACAATAATAGATACATGGAGTCTGCTGTTCCGGTAAGGACTGAGAAAAGAGACGGTGCGGAAAGTAGTGATATCCCGAGTGTGACCAATAGCCCGGACAGGACGGCACTCCATATCTTCTGGCGCTGAGTCGGGGCATGCGGTCCACCACCCGCCTCCTTTATGAGGTTATAAGTGATGCAATATGCGAAAAGGAATAACAACGCAGGAAATAAAAACCTAAAGAGGATAATAGTGGGTGATAGCCCAAGTAGCATCGCAGGAAGTGCGTAGACGAAATCGTTGATTGGTGGGATAACCCCTTTTACATCCTTATACTCATAGATATTCGTCGATGCTCCAAGATAATGTCCATCGAGTATCTCTTGCACGCGCGCGCGATATGTATTGTCATCGTTGATGTACAGAAACTGTACACCTCGATATGCGTCGCCCAATGCAAGTGGCGCCAAGACCGTCGGCGCAACAGCACACAACCCAGCAAAGATGGCGAAAAGTATACCGACTGCGTGTGTTTTAAGCATAGAGACTCTGATTTACTGCAAGCGTATCTATTGTATGTTAAACTCTTTTTTATGAAAAGCGAGCACCATCATGTAATCTTCGAAAATGAAATCACACACTGGTGGTATGTCGTCCGTCGTGCGCTCGTGCATGACATCATAAAAAAATTCGTTGGCACCCGTACCGACCTCGATATTTTAGATATTGGCTCTGGCGGTGGCGCGCTCGTCAAAGAGCTCGAGCGATACGGAAATGCCACAGGACTAGATACATCCGCAGAATCACTCGCTTTTTGCAAAGCACGTGGAGTGAAGGACATTCGCCAGGGCTCGGCGACCGCCACAGGAATGCCATCACTTGCCTACGACATTGTTACGTGCCTCGATGTTCTCGAGCATCTTCACGATGACGTTCTTGCTATTCGTGAGGTAAAGCGCGTCTTAAGGCACGATGGTACAGCAATAATCTTTGTCCCCGCATTCATGTTTTTGTGGGGTATCACAGACGAGGAAAGTCTCCATTATCGACGCTACCGACTCCCTGAAATAGAGGCGAAATTTAAAAATGAGGGTTTCACCATAAAACACAAAACCTATTTCAATACACTACTCTTCCCCCTCATCGCCACGCAACGCATCATTGTCCGTGCGCTTTCGCTACGCGTGACATCTGAGGTGGCAATGCGCAACCGCATCATGGATACAATTTTCTTTCGTATTTTTTCTTTCGAGCGTACGCTTTTACGCTTTATGAGCTTTCCATTTGGTGTTTCACTGATGCTCATCGTTACCAAAAACTCCGACGAGTCCGTCGCGAAAAGTGCGGGGGGAAAATAAAAGATCATTCTTTGAGGTGGTGTTGTTATAATCTTTTTTACCATACAACCGCTCGACTTGATCAGACTTGACACGCCTTGTTGTGTGCACAAAAAGCGAAAGGAGGGATTTTGAGACAGGCAGAGGTACGGCCCATTTCTTTTTTGCAGCAAGCACTTGGATTACCACCTCACGAAAAGAAAGCACTTCTGGTCCAGCGAGAATGTATGTCTTGTTGCTTGCCGGCACGCATAAGGTTTGCGTAAATGCAAAGATCACATCAAGCACGCTTACTGGCGCCATGTATGTATTCACAACATATGGCGCAAAGGGCATGTTGCCAGTACTTGTAATGAGCTGGTCTATCCCCTCACCCGACCCCGCTCCGTACATCTCCCCCAATCGTACAATAGTAAAAGGAATTCCACTCTTACGAACAATATCCTCTGCGCTCGATTTTGATGCACCATATGCGCCACAGTCACCCCCAAGAGCGGTCGTACTCACTTGAAGTATGCGAGACACCCCCGCTCTTTTCCCTTCAGTCACAAGATTTTTTGTCCCAAGCGTGTTTACTTCTTTATACAACTCCGGGTCCAACGCATGGGTTATCGCGGCCACATGCACAATGGTGTCAACTCCAAGCAGGGCTTCGTGAAGGAGTGTCGAGTCGGCGAGTGAGCCTGACACAAGTCTCACGCGCCCCACATCTTCCTTGCGAACATCTATCTTCGCGCGATGAACGAGGAGAACGAAGTGCGTCATGGGAAATTCTCTCAAAAGGGAATCGAGCAACTTACGACCCAAACCACCCGAGGCTCCCGTCATAAAAATTTTTCGTGGATTATTTGAATTCATGCATGCGAGTTAGTCGATAGCGAATCAAATTCCCAAAAAATTCAAAATTAGAGCGAAAACTTACAAAAGATCTACGGAATTTGTTTTCATGAAATATCGTAGGGACTTCGACAAAACGGAAGCCGAGATAACTCCCCGCTATCACCATCTCCGCATCAATAAACCACCCCGAGGAGGTGAGGTGAAGTTTTTTTAGTGCAGATGCAGTAAAAATTTTTGGCTTTGCATTTGCATCTCGAACATTTACTTTCGGAAACAATGCCTTGAGAATGAAATTATAGGACCCAGAAATGAGTGCCCGTTCCATTCCGTCATCGCGCTGTACGCGATATGTCTTTGCACAATCATAGTCACCACTCGAGAGAGCATCGTAAACCCTCACTACATCTTCCGCTGGCATTTGACCATCGCCATCAATGAGTGCCACCGTTTTTCCCGTTGAGACAGCTAGTCCACTCCGCAAATCCCAACCCATCATTCCCTCCTTTTCTTTTGCGACCACCACAATGCGCTGGTCCTGCTCTGCAAGTTTTCGTACAACCGACGGGGTTTGATCCGTATCTTTTTCATGCCTGTTGTAGTTTGCAACAAGGACAAGCTCAAATGTGAGTCCGTGGGCAGTGAGAGATGCCTTCATCTGTTCAACAAAACTGGCCACGTCTTTTCCTGCCTTATAACAAAGAATGACTACCGATATGTCCTTATGTTCATTGTTGTCTTGCATCGTTGTGTGTGAGTTCTTCGCCACTTGTTTGTGATCGATATTGGGGAATTGTATTACAGTTCCATACTATTTACAAAAGGTTACCACGCACATACAATACATCGTACGTAATGACGCAACGCTATGTACCGCAACCACAAAATCTCTGTCGTCATGCCATGCCTCAACGAAGAAGACGGGGTGAAAAACGTCCTCGGTCGCATGCCTGACATTGTGGACGAAAAAGTAGTCTGCGACAACGGCTCTACTGACAACACCGCACGTGTCGCAAGCGAAGCAGGTGCAGTGGTCATCTCAGAATCCCGCCGTGGATATGGTAGGGCATTCAAAACAGGTATCGCAGCCGCCACGGGAGACATCATCGTCACCATGGATGGAGACGGCTCCTATCCACCCGAAGAAATCGAGGCAATGATTCTCCCCCTTATCGAGGGCAGGGCAGATTTTATTTCTGGGACAAGGTTCCCCCTGAAAATCAAAGGGGCAATGTCGATGACGAGTCGGATTGGAAACTGGGGGCTTACTTTTTGGCTGAACGTACTTTTTTTCAAACATATCAAAGACTCTCAAACAGGGATGTGGGCATTCAAAAAAAATATCTATGCAGAAATAGAGCCCGAGAGCGACGGCATGGCATACTCGCAGGAGATTAAGATCAATGCGATGACTGGAAAACATCGCTTCCTTGAAGTTCCCATCTCCTACACCAACCGTGTGGGTGAAGTAAAGCTCAACTGGCTCAAAGATGGAGTAATCAATTTATTGTCACTCTTCAAATCTCAGCTATGGGGCAAGAAAAAGAAGACATAGACCGCATCGCGAAATACCTCCTCGATGCAACACCAAGCACCACGACCCGCGAACTCTACCGGAGAGCGACAGTAGAATATTGCCGCCCACTCGACTCGTACGAAGTGCGCATTTGGAATATCGTAATGGCTCACCCCGTACTTCTCCCCTATGTTGATGCTGGGCTAGGTTTACAAAACAAGCTCGGCGGTATTCGCGAGCGCATTTACGTCGCACTCGCAATTCTCGAGACAGAGACGGCGCTTGCAGATAAATTTATTTACACCCCAAAACCACTCTGGATTTTCCGCTCCGCGTTTTACGTATTGCGTGGAGTGATTCGCGCTATTATCGGCAGAATAATTATTGCACTCGTATGATCACCACTTACGACGTCATTGTTGTTGGATCTGGTCCAAGTGGCGCAAGCGCGAGCGAGACCCTCGTTAGGGCGGGTCTTTCGGTATGCATGCTCGATGTGGGTATCACGAACCAAAAAGATGATTCCACCATTCCCGACAAAAGCTTTGTCGAGCTACGTACTACCGACAACAATCAGCACGCATATTTTTTAGGAAAACACTTCGAGGGGCTTTCGTTCAAAGAGATCGAGAGCGGCGCCCAGCTTACACCAGGAAGGAAATACACAACTACTGGTGGTAATGTACTCACTCCAACGAGCACGGACACATTTTCAAAAGTAGAATCCCTTGCTTATGGAGGACTCGGTGGTGCGTGGGGGCTCGGAGCATTCACACTCGAAGATGCAGAGCTTATAAAGCTTGGGCTCGCACCTCGTGACATGAAAGACGCGTACGGCGTTGTCGCAAGGCGCATGGGTGTCTCTGCGTCGCTCGATGACGTGACACCATACTCACTTCATGCACTTGAACCAAGCGACATACAGCCAGCGACAAAAATGGAGCGTGGCATAAGTGCACTCTTTGGGGCATATCAAAAACGGCGCCCTAAATTGAACAGGCTCGGTGTGTTTGTGGGGAGAACGCCACTGGCACTCCTTACAAAAGCTATTGGGGAACGATTAGCAACTAGGTACACTGACATGGATTTTTGGAAAAATGAAGGAGACTCTGCCTATCGTCCAAGCATCACGATAGATGCCCTCAGAAAAGAGAAGAACTTTTTTTACTGTGGTGGATACCTCGTAACCTCTTTCAGGGAAGTGACGGAAGGTGTCGAAGTGACCGCGCTTTGCGTCGCATCCCTGAAGAGTGAAACCTTCCTTTGCAGAAAACTTGTACTCACTGCGGGGGTATTTGGTACCGCACGCATCGTTTTGCGCTCTCTTGGAAATGCGGGGCAACGATTACCGATTGTGTGTGGAGCATATGTCTACTATCCATCAATACAGCCACGTATGTTTGGTGTTGGGGTTGAGAAAAGCAAAATCAGCTACAGTCAACTTGTTTTGTTCTTAAAGAGAGGAAAAGATGTGCTCGATACTGCGGCCGTACAATTTTATACATATTCATCACTCATGTTGCATCGTCTTGCACCTGAACTTCCTCTTAATTTTGCTGATGCGCAAAAGCTCCTTTACCTTGGTGCACCCAACTTGATTGTTGCTGGGCTACACATGCCTGGTGTTCGTGGAAATGATAAATACATAGAACTCGTACCCGATGATACAAGTCACACAAAGGACCGACTCCATATTCATTATGCGGAATCAAAGGAGGAAAAAGAGAAACGAAATGAAACGGAACGCATCGTGAAGCGCGCACTACGCATGCTTGGATGCTATCCCGTGAAGCGCATCGACCCAAAACCAGGGGCAAGTATTCACTACGGTGGAACACTTCCCTATTCAACAGAAGGAGGGGCCTTCACCTTGAGTCCGCAAGGGGTGCTGCATGGCACGAGCAACGTCCTTGTGGCAGATGCATCGGGATTTAACTACATGCCACCAAAGGGTCCGACGCTTACCATCATGGCAAATGCGCACAACGTTGCAAAATTTATTATTTCATCATTCCAGCACCATGACTGAAGCAAGGAAAGGGGCTATCGCCATAACAGGGGCAGATGGTTTTATCGGGAGTGCGCTCGTCAAACATTTCAGTACACGAGGATGGAGTGTCGTGGCACTCGTGCGCGAAGACATTCCACGCGCAGAGAAAAATGTAACGTACAAACTATTTGACCTGCTCCACTCAAACGCCATCGACTTTTCAACTATCGACGTGCTTGTGCACGCTGCATATCAGCCTATTTTGAAAAAAACAGATACACCAAACCCCAACCTCGTGGGCACAAAAATGCTTGCTGAGTGTGCGATGAAAGCAGGGGTACGGGTTGTCTTTTTTTCCACTCTTTCCGCGCACGAGGACGCCGAGTCAATCTACGGAAAAACAAAACTTAAAATGGAAAAAATGTTCGATCCTTCGAGGGACCTCGTATTGCGCCCCGGACTCGTCCTTGGTGGAGGCGGAGGGCTCTTTGGAAGCATTGCGCACATCGTCAAGAAATCTAAAATCATACCACTCATTGGCGGGGCAAAGCCCATCCAAACTATTGCACTTCGTGATGTGTGTCGCATTGTCGAAATTGGTGTCACCAAAAATATCTCTGGGATATACAACATGGCGCACCCACACGTGCTCACCATTAAGACACTTTACTCCGAGATAGCTCGCGCGAGCGGACACAAACCATTTTTCCTCCCTGTCCCCATTTGGCTAGTTTTCACCATACTGTCCCTTACCGAAATACTCCGCATCAAACTCCCTTTTACCACAGAAAATGTGCTTGGACTGAAGTGTCTCCGTGCATTTGATACAAAAACCTCACTTAAGAAATTCGACGCCTCTCTACTCGACTACAAAGAAGCGCTGAGGGTGCAGGCAGAGTAGGATTCGTCTTGATACGCTCGCGTACACACATCCGAAACCTCTTTGGGAAGCATTTTCTCTGTTGGGTGCACAATGTAGCGTACATGGTATTTTTTGTATTCCTGCTCAAAATTTTTCACAAGACTAGGGTAGTACTCATCAAACTGTGTTTGCAAGCTCGCCGTATCGACAAAATCCCAGATGGTCTTTGGTGCAGGGCACAATGCATCAGATCGGAAAAAAAGACACATTTTGTGACGCAAGCGTGACGTCTTTGCGAGGAGATCAGGCACAGGCCCGTAGTGCCCCTGACTACGCTCCACAAACTCTTCGCTTCCCCAATTGTCGAATGCGTGGGAGAGCAGAAGGCGCTCATTGAGCTCCACATCATCAAGCAGGAACAAGGCCGCATGGTTGGCATAAAGCACGTACTGTCTTGTGAGCGTGGGAATGTACGCCATTAATTTCTCAGGTGCAAGCACGACTGCCTCTGGCTTACGCCTCAACCACTCAATGACGCCCGCGTATTCCTGCACCTCACGAACCTCTTCAGTGGTAAAATAAAAAATGGGAATTGCGCGAGGAATATTAAGCATCATCTGTAATACGAGGAGTCCAGACAAAACGATAATCAAAGCTTTCTTCTGCAGGAGACCACGCTCTTTTCGAAGCATGTGTACAATGGGGTAACTGAGCACCACCCCGAGGAGGAGGTACCACACGACACCAAATCTACCGACATGTACGGCAATATCAAAATCCTGCCCTAAGGCAATATTACTCACCATTGCGATAATTATCCCCAAACCAGTGCACTGAAAAAAGAGTGCACTTGCCCTTGATAAATATTCAGGAAAATAGCGACGCATAAGGAAGACAATAAGCATGCCAATCACCACCCATCTTCCATAATAATATGCTTCAATCTGTGGCCAGCGCGAGGGCAGGAAAACGATGCGTGTCATCGTTTCTTTGTAGAATGAGAGAGTGGATATGTTCATCACGTGTACAATGTGCGGAAGTGCCACGAGTATACCCATTCCAATTGCCAGTAATGTTTTTTGCATTGCCTTCCAGTCTCGTCGCAGCACGGAGTGAAGGGCAAATACTCCCATTACCGAGAAAGCGGTCATGAAGAGGTAAATATAAAAATATGCAAAAAAACCTGAAATGAATCCGAGGAGCAGTGCGCTCCTTGGTTGACCCTCAATAAATCGGTAAAAGAAAATGAGGAAAAGAGCATATAGCGGATACACTATCTGCATTGCACCAGGTCGAAGCATGTCTCCATACTCTCCAACATATACAAAACACGCACCAAGGGTGGCAATCATGATTGACGTGCGGTGCTGCCTCAATGCGGCGAAAAATGTAAACAGAAAAAGAATGCCCCAGAAAAAGATATTTACATAATATGCCGCATTAAATGAAAGCCCCAAAACTTGCGGGAGTGCAACAATGGCATCATTCCATGACGGGGTCGGTGACGGGGTTTCCCTGTGCTCAATAAAATAAGGGTTGTGTGGATGTGCATTGCCACGAGTAACATCGTTTGCGCGCGAAAAATAACGTAAGGCGTCATGAGAAAGAGACGGAGTGATTCCTGTCCACTTATCGCCTGCCTGAATACGCACCACCAGATACGGCACCACAGTTGCAATAATTGCAAAAAGGGAAAGTCCGATGATTGCACCCCTTATTGCTTTCGATTTTTCACTAAAGAGTGATTTCATATCACGGGCAGTGGGCGCTTAAATATGACGACGTGATAAATAAAAAAACTCCAAATAGCGATAGTAAGGATCGTGAAAAGCTGCGCAGAGAGATGATGGAAGTGTGCATACTCAACAAGTAGGTAGAGCATCGCGGTATTCACTGCGAGGTTGAAAAGTGCAACGGAAATATATTTTGCAAGTTGCGTGTTGAGCCCCGAGAGCGACTCATCACGAAATGTCCAAAATTTTTGTAGTGTGAAGCTGACAAAGAAAGAAATAATGAAGGCGATTATTGATGACCATACATAATAGAAGCCCATGACAGAAGTGAGTAGATAAAAGATGGCAAGGTTTGTCCCCGCCGCACTCCCCCCAGCAACAAAGAAACGTGTTACTTTTCCTGAATAATTTTTGTACAAGATATGTAACTTGCCCACTATGCTTTTTTGATCATTCATTGTGCGAGGTATTTTACCATATATGTTTCTTCGAGCGTGTATCCTAGCTTTCGATAATATTCACGAACTCCAATGCCGGAAATGACGGCAAGTTTGGCGTAGCCACGCTCCTTTGCGATGCGCTCCGCCTCCGCAAGAAGTCTGCGTCCAAATCCCACATGCTGGCTTTGTTTGCCGTCACCCCCAACTTTGGTATGTCGGCCATAGGTGTGGAGTTCACGAATGAGCGCTGCGCCACGCAAGACAGGGAGCACTGCGTCTTCGCCATGATTATCGGGAAGGCGCAGGCGAGTGAAAGACGCGAGTTTTCGAGATTCAAGATTTTCAAAACTAAGAAATTGTTCCTCTCCGGTCTTCGTGCGATAGGTAATATTTGAGAGCGTAAAATCATCCGGATTTACCTCACCCTCACGAATCTCGCGACAGCGAATGCACTTGCATTGCCAACCGTTCTTTTTCATGTCGATATCCATGGCTTGTCGTAAATTTGAAACATGGCTACCTGCCATGATATAGGTGGCCGGAATATCCCGTATAACACGCAAAATGCGCACGTAAGGAGGGACAAACTTTTTTGCGCCACGAAGGACCTCTATAAGCTCCGGGTCGGTATAGGGCGTAAATCCCCCCTGTTTCCACGTTTCATAGAGTTCGCTGTTTTCGAGCACCATGCAGGGGTACACCTTCAGCATGTCTGGCTGGTAGTCTTCGCCGGAAAACAACTCACCAAACATGGTAATGTCTCGCGCAATCGTACTCCCCGGTAAATTGGGCATCATGTGATAGACCATTTTGAATCCTGCATTGCGGAGCAACTCAGTGGCGCGCTTCACTCGCTCCACCTTCATGTCTCGCTTTGTCAGCTTTAGGACTGCATCATCTAAGTGCTGCACACCCACTTCAACCTTGGTGACACCAAATGTGCGCAAGCGCTCAATTTCAAAATCAGTAATATAGTCAGGTCGCGTTTCAATTGAAAGTCCGATAATGCGACAAAGTGCGCGCTCGTTCTCATCTTGAAGTTTAAGTAAGTACTCGAGCTTGTCTTGATAAACTTCCTCACGAGAATCTTTGCCCATTCCATAATCATTACACGCACGATAAGCTCCTATTAAAAACTCCTCTTGATATGCAGGGTGATAAAAACTCCAAGTGCCCCCAATGACAATCATCTCAATCTTGTCGATGGGGTGGCCGTTCATCTCAAGTGCACGGAGGCGTGAGGTTACCTGCATGTAGGGATCGAAATCATTCGCAAGCGCGCGCGCTGCTGCAGGTTCTTTTGCGAGATAGCTTTTCGGCATTGAAACATCGGTGGGGCAGTATGTGCACCTTCCCGGACAAGCGAAAGGTTTGGTCAGGAGAGAGACGACAGCAACCCCCGAGTTGGACTTCGTCTTGATTTTACGCAGTGCCATCTCTGCATCTACGTTTACTTCTTCCAACCCCTCAGCAACAAGCTCGCGATACAGGGCAAGCATCTCTGACTTTGTTGGCATCTGCAGGCTCCCATCCTTCTCATTCATTTCGCTACGCAATTCACCCTTCTTTGTATAGCCCGAAGTACGCCGAATCTCACGAAGGCGCGCTGCGAGCCCCTCGTCCTTCACAATGCGTTTTTTGAGCTTTTCGACGTCTAAATCTGTATGAATATTTGCGAACAGCATAAGTACTGGTTAGACTAGCAGAATAGCCATGAAGCGTGAAGTAGCAGAAGAACTAACAAATGAGACACGGGAATCCTACGACCAAGTATCTAGGGAGTTTTCTGACAGCAGGGCACATTTTTGGACTGAGCTCGAATTTCTCTCAGAACATGCGACACCGGGCATGCGCGTCCTCGACGTCGGTTGCGGAAACGGAAGACTCTACCCCGTTCTAAAAGAGCGCCAAATTGATTACACCGGCATAGATTACTCGGCAGGGCTTCTGAAGGAAGCTATAAGACTTCATCCCGACGCAAATTTTTTAGTTGGCGACGCAACCAAACTCCCCTTTCCCGACAAATCATTTGATATTATTTTTTCATTTGCAACGATTCATCACATACCCAGCAAGATACTCAGGCAAAAATTTGCGAGTGAGGCGGCGCGAGTGCTTCGGCCTGGTGGCACACTCATTCTCACCGCATGGGACCTCTGGCAACCACCAAGAAGAGTGAGATATATTCTTGCACTCATACTAAACCTGAACCCATTTTCTCGACTTGATGTTGGCGATATGATGCTCACATTTGGCAAACAGAAGCGTAAGCGTTACTTGCACGCATTCACCACGCGCGCACTTGTAAAATTACTACAAAAAAATAACTTCGACGTTGTGGGGACTGATGTCGTAGCGCGCACAAGCGGAAGTGGTCAAAAAAACATATTAGTTGTTGCAAAACGAAAATCCTAATTTAATTTCGAGCCGCGCAGAGTCGCCCCGTTCATTTCCGCTACGAGCTTGTCCGCAAGAACAGTAAGGGTATTCGAGGAAACCATTTCATCAAACTGTGCGCCTAGTTGAGCGCGCGCTGCGACTCCTGCTTTGAGGAGGTGGGAAATAACTCGCGCGAGATCCTCTTTGCTGTTTTCTTTAAAATTACTCTCGGGAACGTACTCAGCAATATCAAGGCTTGATGCAACAACCAGACATCCCGCTGCGGCAGCTTTAAATATGGTTTTATCCAGCATTCCACTTTTCGCGCAGTTTACGTAAATTTCATGTGAACGATAATATCGAAATGTTTCAGTATTTGGCACCACACCCACAAAGTTACATAAATCCGAAATTCCCAGTGTGCGCGCAAGTTCTTTTACTTCCTCCACGTACGTAGACTCTGGCTCAGATGGCCCACCAACAAACGTGGCAACAAACTCAATTCCCTTTTTGTGCAATTCAGCGAGTGCCTCGACGAGGAGATGTGGCTTCTTTGACCGGTCAAATCGTGCAAGAAATAATATTGACTTTTTTATACGCTCTATAGGAATCTCCATATTGAGTGAGTCAACGTCAACTCCGACGGGCATTATTTTTGTTTTCTTAAATTTTGCTGTATAGGAATAACGTGAAGTACAAAAAATTCTTGATGAAACGAAGCCTGAGAAATCAGCCATCCATCCACCCTGATAATGATTCCTCCAGTGGAAGACCGGAATACCCAACATTCGCCATATCGGACCCGCAAGGAGCACATACTCATCATTCATGTGCACAAACACAACGTCGTATGTTCCGCGAATTTGAAAAAGGATTTTGTAAAATTTTACAATGTAGCGCAGACGCTTAATAAATGTACTTTCTCCTTCGCCACCCACTTCTTTACCAAGAGAGTACACAGGAACATTATCAAGTGGAGCGGATGTTCTCCGAAATGTTGCTCCAGTATTTTCGGCATCTGCAATTGGGTTATACTCTCCTTTTTTGAGGCAAATAACCTTTACTGTTTCTACGCGTTTTGCCAACTCTTCTACCCAACGCACAAAAAACCCAAGCTGTGGGTCTTTCCTTTCCATTACTTGAGTAATAATCAGGAGACGCATATCTGCACAATAACAAACATTTGGGAAACCACAAATCAGTTCTGGTGTTGCTCTTACTTACTCGAATGTTTTTTAAGAGAACCAATATCTCCGCCTGCATCAAGATACAATTGTTCCAAATCGGCGAGATCCTTTCCTGCCTTAATGTATGCAGCTTTAAGCGTGGGAAGATCTTTTTGCTCAAACGCCCTCTCCATCGCCTCGATGTCATCACCCTCCCGCATAACCGCCTCTTCCATTCCTACAATGTCCTCGCCCAATCGGCCGTATACTCCCTCGAGTGCCTCCGTGTCCTTTCCTGAATCTCTGAGCAGTCTATTGTTTTTTGCCTCAATTGCACGCAGGAGTGTAATGGCCTCTTTGTCCTCACTAAGACTCTCTTCAAAGAGCTGTCGGAATGCAGCAAAATCTTTTATGAAACAGTGGCCCCCCGCGCCACGACCATTCCCTCCGCCAAGATGGGCGAGCTGATGGACAGGTTGCATGTGGGAGGTGCCGATACGAGGGTCGGCTTTCATGTTTTGCGCAATAACATCCCAACTTGCGTCATGCTTCATCGCCATATCGTAAAGGAGATTCATGAAAACTACTTTTGTAAAAAGAAAATTATTACTTCCATACTTTGAAAGCTCCGCCTCCGACGCCTTACAAATTGTTTTAAATGGTGCTTCAGGAAGTATGCGCATGACGTCCTCTGCTTTAGCCATCCATACCTCATGTCCAGAAAATGGAGATGGTATTCCGACAATGTTTCGGTCTGGATTGTCGATATCCTGCCTTACGGTTGCCTCGCGCAAAAATTCTGGAGAATGAATGACAAAGCGATTGGGGTGAAGCGCTGCGAGCCTGTCTGTTGTGCCAGGTAATATCGTAGACTTAATTACGGCAGTTTTGCCAATTCCCACGAGCGGAAGGACTGCCCGGATGATGCTGTCATCAAACCCTTCTGGCGTTGATGGAGTGGGTACGGCAATAAAAACTATTTCGCACTCTCCTATTGCGTCCTTGTTCATCTCAAATTCGGGCTCTTTGGCATATCGGACTACCGAAAAACCACGATCCTCAAAGTGATCCGCGGTGTTTTTTCCTATCCATCCTTGACCGATAAATCCAATTTTTCTTGATTTTTCTATTTCAGCACTCATGTGTATGGTAACTAGACGATAATGCAAAACGTCGCGCGACGCAACTGTCACCAAGGAATGCGCAAATTGCGAGAATCTCTTTCCTGGTATATTCTTTGAGGACTTACACAAACAGATGTACCACAAAGAGTATTTCCATTTTCTCAGCGGATTACCGCAAAGAAAAATTGGTCAAATTCTCGGCGTGAAGAAGTTTGCCATTTGTGGAAGTCCTACATGAAGATACTTCTTGCAACACCATTATATCCTCCCGAAATAGGCGGACCAGCCACCTATACCATCGAACTTACCGAGCGACTACATAGAGAGCACGAAATTACTATTGTTGCGTATGCCTCGACCTCGGTACATGTCGAAGGTGCGCGCCTCGTGACGGTGAGCAAAAAACGCCCACTCCCTGTTCGCATACTCAAATATACTTGGGTCATGTGGAGAGAGTCGCGCGGTAAAGACATTATCTATGCCCAAAATGCCGTTGCTGCGGGATTCCCATCAGTAATCGTTGGACTACTGCGCCGAATCCCTGTGATAATAAAGTTTGTTGGTGATGAGCCATGGGAAAAAGCTACTCAGCAAAAACTTACGACGAAGCAACTTGAGGAATTTCTTGCAAACCCTGATCCTGTGTCTTTGTATATTAGATTTATTCGGCTTATCCAAACGTGGACACTCTTGCGCGCGCAAATAGTTACGACACCTTCACAATACTTGCGAGATGCTATTGTGCGCGCTTACCACATCGCACCTGAGCGTGCGCTCGTGAATTACAATGCAACAGAAACTGCTGACAAACTCCCATTTGAAGGGACTGTCCAAAAACACCAAATCGTCACGACGGCGCGCCTCGTTGAGTGGAAGGGCATTGATGGGATTATTCGTGCGGTCGCACTCCTCACTCCACGCTTTCCTGACATCCGACTGCTTGTCGCTGGAGACGGGCCTGACGAGGAAAAACTAAAAAAACTTACTCAAGAACTTGCTGTCGAAAAGCATGTAGAGTTCTTGGGAAGAGTTTCTCGTGCGGAAACCTGGCATATTCGAAAAACATCCGAAGTCTATGTCTTGAACTCACACTATGAGGGACTTCCCCATACGGTGCTTACGAGTTTTTCTGCAGGAATCCCCACCATAGCGACAGACATACCCGGCACCAACGAGGCAGTCATTCATGAGTCTACCGGATTACTCGTTCCCGTCGCTGACGACCACGCACTTGCCGAAGCTATTGCGAGACTGCTTGGAGATGAAAAATTGCGTGCTTCGCTGGTAACTGGTGGGGAGCGTATTATTAAAGAAAAATTCTCCTGGGACGCGCACCTCGCCCTCTTGAAGAAAATATTCGAGCAGCTTACTGCTAAAAAATAACAGGGGGTCTAAGGACGATGCGTCTTCACCCACTCCACAAGACGCTTGATTCCCTCTTCGAGTGGAACTTCGGGTTTCCACCCAAGCTCGGTGTTTGCTTTGGTGATGTCGGCAAATGTATCCTCGACGCTCGCCTTGTGACTTTCACGTTCGCGCACTTTAGCATTTACGCCGATGACTTTCTCAAATGTTTCGAGCAACTCGCGAAGTGAAACGGGTTTGTTGTTTCCAATGTTAAAAGTTTGAATACCATTTGGATGTTCGAGGGCAAGAATCGTGCCGCGCACCGTATCTCCAACGTAGGTGTAGTCACGCTTGCGCTCCCCCTTCCCAGATATTTCAATTTCCTCCCCACGCAAGATTGCCTGTGCCCATTTATATGGGACCATCCCTGGACGATTATTTTCACCATACACGTTGAAATAACGAAGTGAGGTGATGGGAATGCCAAAATTATGATAATAGGAATGCGCAAACAACTCAACTGCACGTTTGGTCGCGCCATATGGCGAAATCGGCATGTCGGTAATGGTCGACTCACTCCATGGTGTCGGCATATTGCCGTACACCGAGGAGGAGGACACATTCACGATGTGCTTCACGTCCGCATCCTTTGCCGCGTCAAATACCACCAAGGAGCCGTTAATGTTGTTATCGACATAGGGATACGGGTCAGAGACGGCAGCCCGAGTGTCGGCTTTTGCGGCGAGGTGCACAACGGACTCCGGTTTTTCCCGTAGAAAAAGCTCTGACACTGCCTTCTTGTCACGAATATCGATGCGCTGAAGGAAAAAATTCGGAGTAAGCAGAAGCTCTTTTACGTGTTCCTCCTTGAATCGGGTCTCATAGGTGTCATCAAAATTGTCGATGCCGACAACGCGGTATCCCGAAACGAGTAATGCTTTCGAAAGATTTGAGCCAATGAAACCCGCAGCCCCGGTTACGATAACTGTTTTCATGATGAGATGTTTTTAGTATATGATACACACACTATGCGAGCAAACGAAAAGCAAGAAGACTGGGTGAAGTGGCGTGATGAGGAGCTTTCGGCTGCCAAAGGTCATCCACTACTAGAGAACTATCTGTTTGACGACCATCAGGCGCACATCAGTGGTGAGCGTTTTTTGGTAAGTGGTCACAAACTAGTACTCACAGGGAAGAGAAAAAGTGACAAAGCGCCAGTCGTAATAAAGTGGAGTAGGGATGCGGAGAGTTTGTCAGAGATACGTCGTGAGCGACAGATGCGCGAGACGCTACGTGACATACATTTCGCATACTACTCTATGCGTTTTCCAGATGAGTTGTATTTCAAAGATTCTGGTGACCTTGTGCTACTTATTACCAAATATATTCCGCAAGAAAAGGTATTTATTCAACTACCAATTACTGAACAATTTTTTTATGCACTCTCTGCCCTCGAGTCACAAGAGGGCACCCATGTCGCCACGCGTCACCATGCCGCTGCACTTGCAACCATGGGTGCGGTTTCAACTGAGAATGATTATATTCGCACATTTTCCACGTGGGTAGACGAAATAAAAAACCGCGCGCTCGGACTTCCAAACTTGGATGCCTTACTTCTGCGTGCGGGTAAATTTCTTGAAGCAAATCGATACGCGATGGGACGCTACTGCGGATTTCTCACGCACACTGATTTCGTTCCCCACAATCTAAGAATTTTTGATAGACAAATTGTCATCTTGGACCACACCTCCTTGATTATAGGAAACAAATATGAAAGCTGGGCAAGATTTATTAATTTTATGACTGCCTATAATCCTGAACTTGAGGACATGCTGTTGCGCTACGTCAAAGAAAATCGCGGTGAGGACGAGTACCTTTGCCTGCGTGCGATGCGTGTTTATAAACTGGGCTTCCTTCTGCACCACCATACTGCGGCACACCAAAAATCAGAGGGTGACCTTCACCTACTCACCAGTGAACGTATTGCGTTCTGGAGTAAAGTCCTCGAAAGTATCCTGAACAACACTCCAGTCCCAAGCGATGCCGTTACATATTACAAGTCGCGCGCGATTACGCTTCGCTCCAAAGAAGAGACGGAAAGGCATCAAGAAATATCAGGTTGGAAGTAGGTCAAGGTGAAGTGTGGGCTTGAGTTTCTCAAATAGCTCCGGTGAGGCAACTGCGATAATGGTCTGGGGACTGAGCGTAATTTCTACGGGCACACCACTCTGTGTAAAAACTTCTCCACCTGCCTCACGAACCATTCCAATGGCACCCGCGATGTCTGCAGTGGTCATTCCACCATAAATGACGATCTCGACTGAGCCCGTAGACAGGAGTGCAAGGTCGTATGCCGAGGCTCCGAAATTACCGACCTTGGCAACAGCACCTGAAGTAAAGTTTTCGACAACTTTAAACGCCCATGGTTGTATTTTTTTATTTCGTCCGGGACGCACGATTGCAAATGCCTCTTTGGGATTATCCTTTTGTGATGCGCGTGTACGCACGGCATCACGCCAAACACCTTCTCCTTTGGCAAATACAAATGTCTCGCGCGTAATGGGGTTGTAGACGACTGAAAAAACAGGAGTTCCGTTTTGTACCAAAGAGATTGCGGTGGTAAACAGTGGTATGCGCCGAGCAAAGTTTGAGGTGCCGTCTATGGGGTCTATGGTCCAAAGATTATTGTGCTCTGCAACAGCGGTGATGTCTCCATGTTCTTCCTCAGAATAGATAATGTGGTCCGGGAATTTTTTCTCAATTTCTGATGATATCCACGCCCCCACCTCCCTATCTGTTTTGGTCACCTCATCAAGAACGTCGTCATTTTTGTGCTCAATAGAAATGGGTAGCAGATATGCGCTCCGAATACGCCCCCCCGCCAAATGTGCGATGTTGGTGATGTATTCCCCATACTGTTCCATGAGTTTTCCTTCCATATCTTAGATAACATCAATCTTCGCACAAAATGTCGCAAAAGAAAAACCGAGCAACTTGTGCTCGGCGTAGTTCTATAAAACGCAAATTCTCTCATTTATCAAATCAAGGGTAACACCGGCGCGAATCGCCTCCTGCTCCTGGCGAGCACGTTTGGTATCTTTCACTTCTTTGTGCTTCGCCATACCTTCGGTTGACTTGCGAATATTCAACGTTGGCTCAGTCCCTAAAACCGAAATCAGTGCAGCGGGGCGATGCGATAGTTTCATGAGTCGAGCAAGTACCGCTATCTCCTCAACTCCTATATCGCTATCAAAGCCGCCCACCTCAAGCACTGCATCGACATCCCAAAAGGCTAGGGTATTTGCAATTGCTACCTCCTGCACATCATCAAGCTCACCAATGCGCACGCCAACGACTTTGAAGCCGGACTGAAGGAGCAGGCTCGCGCGCTTGAGCAATTCGACACTCAAATACTCTGAAGCTTTGTGAGAAACAACTGCAACATACGCACTCATTCCATGAATCTCGTGGAATGCCTGATTGAGTACGTCACGATTTGGGGAGCCAAATCCATGGACAACGTTTGCATTCAATTGCTCGGCGCTGATGGCCGTGGTAAGTCTTTCTGCAGTCACACCACAGTCGGATTCAACTGCAACCACAAGTAGCGTGCGGTCGAACCCCACCTGGTTTGCGATCCTTGCGCTCGCAAGCGCTCGAAGCACAACCTCAGGTGCTTGTTCAATTGTTTTAGCATAAGAACGATACAAAATTACCATCTCTGGTTCAGCCACTGCGGACTCCTCATTTCAGTTGTTGATGTACCAAAAAGTACTACCATCGATACACTAGCACGAGCACCACAATTCGCAAGGTGCGCGTGATGCACCTTTACCCAAGTAGGTTTTTGACGATAATTTTTGCGAGCTTGTCTGGGTCGTGGCGTATGAGGGTTCGATAGACGATGTCCTTCTTTGAAGTTTTTGCGAGGGTGTCTGCCAGAAGATTTGCCCCCACAAGTGCGAAATCGCGTTTCCGGCACTTGTCACTGCAGACGACCGGCGATCCTTCATCTGCGTACGTGCGTAGTAATTTTTGTGCGGGCATTTTTGTATTGTAAATTACAGAATCAAAAACCCCCTTCTTTCCTATGTGGCTCTCGAAAATATTTACATAATCTGAAATAACGAAATCGTCAGTATGGCCATGCTTGTTCATCAGGCTTGCGATGTAGATTTTTTTTGCTTTTGACTTCGCAAACGCAGCACCAACGCCGCGCACAAGAAAATTGGGAACAAGTGACGCATAAAGATTTCCTGGTCCAACCACAATAAGGTCTGCCTCTGCTATCGCACGTAGTGCCTTAGGATTTGCTACGGCTTTTGGTTTTAAATTCATTTCCTCAATTCCAAAACGTGACACGAGCTGATAGTTGGTAATTGCCGACTCACCCTCAAGCACTTTTCCATTTTTTAATTTTGTCACAAGTCTGACTTTGGAAAGTGTTACAGGAATAACTCTTCCGCGAATATTTAAAACTTTTCCTGCAACATCGAGCGCGTGATCGAGACTCCCAGTTACCTTCTCAAGTGTTGAAATAAAGATATTTCCAAAACTATGCCCCGAGAGGCCACCACTTTGATACCGATGATTAAACAAATCCCGCATTACGAGATCGGCATCAGAGAGCGCCACGAGGCACTGCCGAAGGTCCCCTGGCGGAAGTACGCCGAACTCATCGCGAAGTCGCCCCGTAGAGCCTCCGTCGTCCGCCATGGTCACTATGGCAGTAAGCTCTAGTGGGTACTTTTTTAGCCCAGTAAGAACCATGAAGGTGCCGGTGCCCCCACCAATGACCACAACTTTCTTTTTTGTTGTATCCGCGTCGATATTCATGATGAACAATATAACCCATCCAGACGAGAAGTTGTTACTTTTTATCATTGACAGCGCTGTTTTGTTGTCGTATTTCAATATTGTTTATCAGAAAGTACTACTTCTATGCCTCCTAAACTTTTACAACAACACATTTCGCGCTAGGATACACACATGGAAAAGAAAATCATTCTTGTCGACCAAGATGGAGTACTTGCGGACCAGCATGGATATTTTCTCCACCTACTGAAGACTTTACGACCAGACATTTTTTCATCGTATCGCGGTGCACTTATGTCATACGAAATCGAGGAAAATTTTGCACCTGAGTATGCAGAGGAAATAAAGAGCCTCAGAAGCGAGAGGGAGTTCTTTGCGAGCTTGCCTGCCATTCCTGGTGGAAAAGAGGCGCTGCTGGACCTTCAGGCCGCAGGGCACGAAGTGCGCATCTGCACAGCACCAATCTGGAATTACCATTTTTGTGTACCCGAAAAACTCGCTTGGATAGAGAAGCACATCGGACGTGAATTTGCTTCGCATGCCATCATCACACGCGATAAAACAATAGTGCGTGGAAACATTCTCATTGATGATAAGCCAAGCGTCAGTGGATTGCGGACCCCCGAGTGGGAGCACGTGCTTTACGACCAGCCATACAATGTTGGTGGAACAAAAAAGCGACTTAACTGGCAAAACTACAACAAAGTCCTCGGTCTCTAATCTTGAAACGAACAACCACAGCAAAGTGGTGGTTGTTTCTATTCAACAAAACGGAAGATGTCGAATGCTTCGGCGTAGGTGGTGCGGGCTTGGTAGCCACGGAAATGATTGAGTGAGCGAATGGCATCGAGTTTGAGAATGTCTTTTTCTCCCTGGCTCACGTACTGCGCGAGTGACTCAAGTTTTTTCTCAACCGTGTCCGCAATATCTACCCAATAGTCAGCTTCAAATTGAGGTGCGGTTGATGGTCCCTCATACATCAAAATCTGCGGGAGGTTGCGGCTTGCCACAAGTGCGACCTCCGATGTGCGGCGGTGGTCCTGATGAATCTCTCTCCAGAAAGGAATATATGCGCGCATTGGTTTAAACTCTTTTACTATCACATCGAGTTTGTCTGACGGCTCCGGCGTGAGTGGAATATTGGTGTCCGGGAAGCGTAGACAAACAACGTCGGTCACACCGAGTGCAAGTGCTGCTTTTTTGAGCTCGGCCTCGCGAACCTTGCCGCTTGCTCCTCCTTTTTCGCCAGAAGTAAGCACCACCATCTTCACGTGGTCTCCATTCTCGACGTGCCGCGCAAGAGAGCCGCCGCAGCCTATCTCGATGTCGTCTGGATGGGCCCCAATTGCAATAATATTCATAAGTCCTGGTTAGCGTTATGGTTTAAAGTGATTTGTAGTCAGTATACCCTGCGACAAGTTTTTCCTCCCACTCAATGGGCTGGGGTACCTCCCCCGCAAGTTCCATTTGCAGCAAGTGCATGGGGTTTGCTCCTGAGAGTACGGTGATCATAATTCCGCCAGACATTCGTGCGTTTACTTCGAGTAATTTCGGTTCACCATTCTTGTCTGCCTTCCATTGAATACACACCGGGCCACGGAAAGGTAGCGCGGAGAGAATATCTGTCGTGCGGCGAATAATCTCTGCATGTTTCACTGACCGCCCCTTGCGCGATATTCCCGCAACGACTTCAATGCGCTCTCGCGGCACCACATAGAGCGGTACTCCGTCGCGCCTCACATATACATCGACGGTCCACTCAACTCCAGGCATTACCTCCATAGCAATCCACTCATTTTTTTTCTCGAGTCCTTCCTGAAATGCGAGCAACTCCGCGCGAGACAAAAGTGCACAGCCCGCACTGCCACGTCCATTCGTAGGCTTAATAAAATACTCCTCGCTATCCCAGGCGAGTGGAGTATCGAGCGTTTGCCACGCCACCATGTAGTCAGGAAAATTCTCAGTTGCCCATGTGTAAAACTTTGCTTTATCTCCGCAGAGTGCGGTTACGTCTTCTGGCGATATCACCATGTGCACATCAACTCCCATAAGAATAGACTGAATGGCATGTAGTTCATCTGCAAGCGTCGGAATAAGCACGTCGATTTCCCATTCCTTAATTAGTCTTTTTAAATCTGCTTCGTACTGCACGCTATCGCGAAATGGCGCCATGACGGCAAATTCTTTTGAGAAAGTCTGGCCAGCCGAATGCGGGTCGATATCAGCTCCGTACAACTCGAGATGAGGGTATGCGGAAAGTAGTCGCAGAGTATTTATTCCTGCCGGACCCCCCGCGGCAGTGACGAGCACTCGAAGTGTGCCCTCCGTGCTTTGTGTTTTTTGATTATTTTGCTCGTTCTTCATACCAAGTTCTTAGTCGCTCCGATAGTACGGTAAATGACCAAAGGCGCGCATCAGAGGCGGCGGCAATTTTCATACGGGCCAGTGTCGCTGGCTCTGTGAGTAGTCGCTCAACCCCGCGTTTCAAGCCATCTACGTCATCTATTGGGGTGATGATTCCATTTCTGTCATGAATTACCGCCTCCCCCGCACAACCCGTTTTGGTCGTGACCACAGGTGCCCCACATGCCATCGCCTCAATCATGGGCATTCCCCAACCCTCCCATCCTGCCGTGTGCAGTAAGCACGTTGCGCCACGATAATACGTGGCAAGCTCAGCTAGTCCAATTTGTCCAACAAAGTGTGTACGTGGGGTGAGTCCAGAATTTCTGAATTGCGCGATCATGTCTTCTTTGAGGTGCCCTGCACCTGCGACTACTGCATGCAGGTCAGGATATTTGCGCATCAAATCGATCATTATCGAAACGAAATACATCGGTGACTTTTCGGGAATAAGTCGCTGTGCAAATATGACGTACCTGCCATCAATATTTGCGCGAACTCCCTCAGGTAGAAACAGTGTCATTTCTGTTCCTATGGGAATGGAAATAGTGTTCTCGCGTGGATAGTGCAGTTTATCAACAATATAATCCTCGATTCCCTTGCTCACCGTACGCACGCCGTCACTGCGCAAGAGTATCCACTTGCCGAGAACATTGAGTTGCGTATTTATCCATTTTTCATTTATCCATTTTGGATTATCGAGGTAGTCACCATGCAGTTGCGTGATGAGTTTTCCTCCACGCACACGAGTAATAATGTATGCCATAAGTCCCACCCAAAGTACATCCTGTGCGATGATGAGATCATATCCATTTCGTTCCTTTAATATCCCGCGAAAAGCAGAGAGAAAAACAAATGGCTTTGAACTTCCACCAAAAGACTGAATGTGTATTGCCTTCTCTACGAAGTCCACCGCCTGGCCAGGACGCATCACGACGAGTGTCGTTTCGTGCCCCGCATAATACGCATGCTGGCGTTTCATTGCAATGGACGCGGGATCAAGAAGCATGGGATCAAGCGTGAGGGTGAGAATGTTCATAGTGTATTTAGAATAACATTTTTTAATATAAAAGGTGACAAAAAGGCGCCAAGTAGGGCGCCTCGAAAAATACAAATTTAGACCGAAATTCCGATGGTTTCGGGTTTGAAATGCACACCGATACCGCGAGGGAGTATGCGTGTGGTCTGCTCGAAGATTTCGGAAAGCACGGGTGCCATCACTCCACATCGCGTCAGCCGCACGAAGGCTTCCTTGTAACTACCGCCAGATCCGCCGGCTTCGATTGCGCGACGCTCGTGCATATTTCGCATGCCCGCCCACATCCCTTCGGGATCTTGGCTTTGATGGCAATCCATCAGCATGCGCTTCTGCTTCTGCGCCATCGATGTGTCCACGTAGTGTGTCGGGAAAAATCCTATCGACTGCGGACGAAACTCCGCCGTATTGCGACCCGATGAGCATACCTCGAAACACAAAAGTTCGGTGTTCACCCCATGCTTGAGTGCAGGACCCATTGCAATGTCTGCGCATGCGCGGTGGTCGGGATGCACGTCAGCAGGCCAGAGTGTGAGCACGATATCGGGCATTATGTTGTCATACGCCACCTGCATCATCGTGCGCAAGCGTTGCGTCACCTCAAGTGCGCCGTCAGGCTCATCCCAGAAGATGGGGATGACGCCGAGACCTGCGTGCGAATCGATACTCTCAACGCGACGAACCGCATTTTGGTGGGCGTCGCACGGCAGTGTCATGACGAGTGAATGCAACTCGAAACCCGCAAGGGCGAGGAGGGTCAGCGTGCCACCGATGCCATTTTCCAGATCGTCCGGATGCGCAGTAGCTATCAGTACTCTTTTCATTTCAGAACTCCAAAAATTAATAGGACAGGACTTAAAAAACAATAACACGTATATAAAATAAAAGCAATACTGAGCCACTATTCGCCTGAAAGCAGTGTTCTAAACACTTTGTCCTGCATATCTTTTGCAATGAGATTCCAGTCGTAGCTTTCCATTACCATTGCGTAGGCGTTGTCGACGCAGCGCTTACGAAGTTCGACGTCATCGATATACTGCCTAATTGCACGCGCGGTGTCTTTGGGGTCAGCAACAGTCGCAAACAACCCCGTAGGCTCCTTGTCTGGATTTGCCACCGGGTCAAAGAGGAAGTCAGTGATGCCGCCAACCGCAGTTGCCACGACTGGAATACGTGCCGCCATCGCCTCAACGAAGGAATTTCCCATGCCCTCCGAGCGCGAAGGCCGCGTGAAAATATCAGACACTTTGAGGTATTTGGGCATTTCTTCGTGATCGACTTGGCCGAGGAATTTCACGCGTGATGCCACACCTTCGTCCTCTGCAAGTTTTTTGAGCATAGCCTCGTCGGGGCCAATTCCAAGCACAAGAAAATGTACATCGTCCGGTAAAAACTTCAGTGATTGAATCACGATGTCTACGGCATTTTTTGTGACGAGGCGTGAGGTGGTAATCACGAATACATCGCCGTCTTTTTTCCCGAGTTTAATTTTTAGCTCATTGAGCTCTGCCTCGGGAAAATCAACGGAGAATTTTCTTGTATCAACAGCATTAGGAACCACCTCGAGCGGGCCTTGGTAGCCCATGTTGCGCGCCCAGTTGGCGAGAAATGTCGAAATGGTTTGGACGGCACTCGCACTTCGGTAGACCGGACCATACAGAAGTCCCACCATACGAATTCGCCAACGCTTAAAAACGTGTTCTACCGTGTCACCCTCCTGAAGAGTTAGCACATAGGGAATATTTGTGAACAGAAAATATCGCATAAGAATGAGCGGAAATCCCATGTAGGACATCATCGCCCACCCTCCATCATATTTATTCACTCGATGGAGTTGATATGCCTTTAGCGCGGCGATTGGTGGATAGAGGACCTTTACGAGATACATTGGGAATTGTAGAAGTTCCTCCATGCTAGGATTATTTTTTGTTAGCCCAATGCGATATACGGTAACATTTCCTATCTGCTCAACCCTCGAGAGCGACGAGTCGAAGCGGAGTGTAATCATGTCGAATTGAATTTCATCCGGGGATATACGGTCAGTGATTTCTTTGATGGCAACCTCGGCGCCGCCCACGTATTTGGGATAGTATGCGAGAGAAAAAATAAGTATTTTCTTCATTCACCTATCGTACCAGACGAGTCGTCATTTAAAAACAAACAAAAAACCCGCAGTAGCGGGGCGTTTAACGGAACTTATGACAACGCACTTCTCACCTCTCTTGGAGCAGGCGGGCAGGCCTCATTGAACGACTTCCAAATACGGTAACCATCAACGAGCAATTTCACAAGGTAGCGGATTGGGGACACGAGAATGAGGAGGAACTTGAGGGTGCCGAGCCAGAGTAAGTGCAGCACATTGATGAAACTGTCCAAGACCTTAGTTGTTCTCGCAGTCGCTTCACGCTCTTTGGCCACAAGGTTCTTGATTTTGACCATCACCTCTTGTGGCGACACTCCACTCAATACTTCGGAGGCGAGTTCCGACGGCATCTGAAAGTCGTGCAGCCAATATGTCGCATTTGCATACTCCAAAAACTCGATTACTCGTTCCATTTCCACATCGGAACGAATTTTGCGAATGAACAATAGAAACAAACCGGCACCACAGTTCTCGTACGCCACCAACCTTCGCAGGTCGTCAAACCTGAACTTGTGCGTCACGCCGTCAATCCAGAAGCCGCTGTTTTCCAAGCATGCGCTACGATACTTTTTAATAAATCCCTTGGTAATAATTCTCTGTACCGAGAGTTCGACCACATTTGCGTCAAACTTGTAGCTGGACGAAAACATTGCGTCGAATGCCATACCAAGGTGGACAGCAGCCACGATGTATCCGAGCGCTACTAGCAATGTCAGCTCATACTGTAGCAGCCAGGCGATAGCCCCGGAAGACACTAGTGCGATAAGGGTTGCAGTTCCAGTGAGGAGCCATTCATATTGCTGTGGATTTGCTGCCACATCAGTATCACCTGCTTCGTGTGCCCGCGCCTTTGCTTCTTGAAGCTTCAAAAAACTAGCTGCGGTGAAGAATGTGAGACTCATGAGCGCAATCCCGCCAATGACTGAGGCAATTGTTACCCAGTACTCTGACAAGAATTGCCAAACCGCATTGGCCATCAACACGAGTATTTCGAACAGAAATTCCCAGAAGTCTGTGTACATGTAGATGTCGCGCGCGAGGAGCGCCACACACCCCAGTGTGAGCACTTTTCCGAGATAAGGAAACTCCCAGACCCGTGGAGACTCTTTTTCAATTCCGTACGGAATGAGTAGGAGCACTGACAGAATAACTGCCCAGTAGGTCAGATACTTCCCAGCAATAGACAGGGCTGCCGCGAAGAAGAATCCGCAGAGGAGTACGAAAAATGTGCCTCCAAAGTTCTCCCAATATTCTTTAGTAAATTGCTTTCCTTTGAAGAATTTCTTCATTGCTAAGAGCAGTAGAACACTTGGGGTAAACAATCCCGGGTAGAGCAGTATGGGCACGCTGTCAGAAGACGCCCATTGCACAATCCCAACCAAAAGCAGTGCCGGTGACACGACAAGAAACAGTAGCCACGCAATCATGGTGAACCAAAAGCCGGGACAAATCCATCGTCCAAGGGTCACCTCGCTATCCGAGCGATAGAGTGAGTTGCTCCGCAGTGTCCGAAAGAGGTACCAGTAAATTCCACCATTCTCTTTGTTCAGCACAAACTCACCACGATTCTCAGCAGACAGAAATTGCGTCGTCATTGAGGTGGGGGCAGGCAAGTCACTTGTCGCATTTGGATACTGCTGAAAGCCCATATCCATCGCGAAGAAATTGTGTGACAACGCCGACTTTGCTGTCAGCCTCGGCACAGTTTCACCTTTCATGCCAAACAGTTTCCAGACAAAATTCTGGCCACCACTTGCAAAACAAGGCAGGTCACCATCCTTGAAGTTACCTTTGCACAGCTCGTAGTGATTCCTCAGACTCTCGCGTTGTTCATGCGATATCCGTCGCAAAAAACTTTCACATGTTTGGAAGTCAACATTTTCATGCCACAACCAACGTCTTGCAATGTGCTCGGGTAGCGCCATGAACATGGCCACAGTTGCGGTGTGCAGATTTGTATCATCCGCCCATCGCTCCAGATTTTTTGACATCTCCGCGACATTTTCATTGATTGCCTCATCGTACTCATAGGAGCGAAAGGCTCTTCCCTGCTTGTGCAGCAAGGAACTTCTTGCTTTCGCATAAAAACCACCGTCGGGATTCACCAGTGCCCAGATTGCGAGAGCCTCCTTCATCAAGAGCTCTTCGCCCTTGCGGTGGTACTTTCCCGAAATTGTGACGTCGGCGATGCGTTTGGCGAACTCGATTGGCGAGGAGAGCAGCTGTCTCGTACGCCTTTTCAGCGCGAGCAGATAGCGAGCTTTATAGTCCACATTTTCCATGGATTTCTCCGTTGTGACAAAGGGCTAAACCGTAAATTATGCTACTGATTATTTAGAAATTGTCAACACTATTTGGGGCGGTGGAGTTTCTTTTCTTGTTTGTTGGCGAGTTCGGCATAGGAAAAGCGAACTTTGTTCATAAAACTTTTAGTGTCTCCCGTACCTGACACCGACGGCAAATCTTTGAGTAGCAGAGAGCCCTGGCTGAGCGCAATATTGGAAACGTATATAGTGCCGGCTTTGCCGAGAATGAGCTGATAGATGGGGCGCAAGAGTCTCGCTTTTAATCCCCCTCGCCCGACCTCCTTGTCATCGAGTGTCACCAGTAAGTTACTATCAGTGTTCAACATGCGAAACAAAAGCGCAGCAAGACCGGAGTATGAACCCATAACTGACCAGACGAAACGATAATTATACTCTTTGTTCAATCGGTGTGCCTTCAGCATTCCCAGTATAGGCAGAAGATATTTGTCGAGTGCATGTCCCACCCCAACGCGGTGGACCAGGTCCGTTCCGACTTCTTCAAGCGATATTCTCCCCTTCTTAAATTTTGTAGTGACAATATGAAACTCAGTATCGGGCATTTGTTTTGAGAGCTCAAACAATGCCTCTTCTGCAGGACCCATGTCAGGATAATACGTCGTCGCAAATACCAAAACTTTTTTCTCCGCAGGTTCAATCGACTTGAAATATTCTATTGTTTTTTTTAATCCGTCAGCAAGTGGCACGCGCGGTTCCCAGCCAAGTGCAGACTTTGCGAGCGCAATATCAGGGCATCGTCTTCGTGGATCATCAGTCGCGCCCGCTACAAATACGAGCTTGGATGTTGAACCTGTGGCGTGTATTACTTTCTCCGCGAGGTCCTTCATGGTAATCTCGCCAGGATTTCCCAGGTTAATGGGACCAGTAACTCCCTCGACATTCATCATGCAGTCGAGTCCCCTAGTCAAGTCGTCGATATATTGAAAACTGCGTGTGTTTGTTCCGTCTCCGTAAATGAGCAGATCTCTGTTTTGTAGCGCATTCATTACGAAGTTGGTGATTGCCCTTCCATCATTCACATCCATGTTTGGTCCATACGAATTAAAGATGCGCACGATGCGCACATCTACCCCATATTCGCGATGATAATCCATGCAGAGTGTCTCTGCCACGCGCTTGCCTTCGTCGTAGCACGCGCGCGGACCGAGTGAATTGACGTTGCCGTGATAACTCTCTTTCTGCGGAGACTCAAGTGGGTCACCATAAATTTCTGATGTGGATGTTTGCAGTATGCGCGCATCATTACTACGAGCAAGCTCGAGTAAATTTATCATTCCGACGGTATTGGTTTTTACGGTGTGCACAGGATTAAACTGATAGCTTGTGTAGGAGCCTGCACAGGCACAGTTAAATATCCAATCAATCTTCTCTGCAATATCTAGTTTGTCGTTGATGTCAGCCTTGATAAAGCGAAACCGAGGATTGCTCAAGTACTGAGAAATGTTCTTAGGCTTCCATGTGGTTTGCAGGTTGTCGATGACTATTACTCTATGCCCTGCATTGAGATATTTTTCCGTCAGGTGTGAACCAATAAATCCGGCTCCGCCAGCAATTAATATTGTCTTACGCTTTCCTTCCTTGTTCATAGTATCGCTTAGTATAACGTCTCTGACGAAAAAAGGTGATTTTATCTCGTGTAGACAAAGTAATGAAACGTGATAGATTGCGGAAAGATTAGGTTCACTCTTGAAAGTAGTAAATTGAGTACAGCTGAAATCAAGGTGATTTTCTGGGACATCGGGAATGTTTGTGTCACGTATGACCTGAGCAGGTTTACCGCCCCCTTTGCTGAACACATCGGCGCAAAGGAAGAGGAAGTGCAGTTTGCACTTTTTGCCGGTGGCGAGGGCGGGAAGAACTATGCAGAGATTTTCAAGTTACTCGAATGTGGCGCAGTAAGCCCTAGTCAGTTTCTCATGAATCTTCTCGATAACCTTGGGAAGCAGAACGCAATCGACTACGAGACATTCGCGCAGCTTTGGTCGAGCATTTTTCTGAAAGAAAATCACGGTCTTAGTGACCTCATTTCGTTGATATCCGCCAAACACTTCCTGCTCTCTAATACAAATCATATCGTACACAGTCGATATATCAGCAGGATGCAACTGGTGGGGCGTCACTTTCACTTACAGGAACAACGCGTTCTCTCCTATCGTGTCGGGGCAATGAAGCCCGATGCGGCTATCTACCTCGAGGCGCTACGTCGCGCAGGAGTCACACCCTCGGAGTGTCTATTTGTTGATGACCTGGAGGAGAACATCGACGCGTGGAAGCAATTTGGTGGTGCGGGTGTCGTCTATAATGCCCGAACTGATTCCCTTGCCCAACTCACGCACAAACTACTACTGCTTGGAGTGCACATAGATACCCAATCTGCAAACCTCACTGCGTGAGGTTTTTTTCTACACAATAATTAAAATCGCACGTTCGCCATAACGAGATACAGGTCAACTAGTGCAAGAAGAGCAATAACAAAAAAAGTAAATGATACCCGGCTCGTAATTTTGATATCAATGAACTCTCCTCGCTTCTTCCTCACAAAACGCAGAGTCCACAGCGTAATAAGAAGGAGGAGGAAAACGACAGCCTGGAGAGGGAGAAATACGAAGTAGATGACTAAGGAAAAGTAATCGAAGTCCAGAATGTCACTCACAAACGAATCGAAGAACAGATTCCCCGTAGCGAGTGAGATAAAATGGAGGAGTGATGTGGTTGCGAATAAGATAATAGGCACAGAAAGTACTCCTATCCAAATTCTGTACCACACAAACTGTGAATACTTCCACATTAAATAGAAAAGGATCGCTGCGGTAATTCCATTGAATACGTGTGTAATAGAAAACAATGAGAACATCAACTTATTCGCGAGATTGTCCCCAGCTCCCTGCACGTAGAGAATGGCCGATGAAACAAGAAAAAACGCAACACCGATTGCGCATATGCGCTGCACATCAAAAAATGATGCGAAGCTGTTTGATAACATCATCGTTCCACGCGTCTCAATGGCAGGAGATGCGCTGGTCTCATTTTGAAGAACCGACTCAATGACTGTTGCATCCCAACCTTTTTGAATCAACTCAAGTCGCAATGCCTCAACAGAAACCCCGCGGGCCTGTTCGTCGCGTACATATTTTAGTAGCACATCATTATTCATATGTTTATAGTAGCACATGAGCCGCACGCGGAAGTGGGGGGCTAAGTGGCTATATTAATTCTGCAGTATGTACGCTCTTATCGCAAAGCATTTTGAAAAATTAATGTAACTGACGAGCGAGGTGCGCATGCCAAGCACCACAGGAGTATTTCCATTTTTCCAAGCGGACTACCGCAAGGAAAAATTGGTCACACCACAAGGGCACTTCATTTTTCTAAGGCGGAGTACCGCTAGGAAAAATTAGTCGCTCGTACGTGCTCGTCATTATTAGGATAACGGGAGTGCTCGCATCCGTTATCCGCTCTCATCAGTAGTGTGTTGTGCGCAGTGTGCGCATGCCAAGACTCGAACTTGGGACCTCGTCATTATTAGGACGGAAGGAGAATGCGCATCTTCCGTCCGCTCTATTTGCCATAGCTTCTTGAAAACTCAATTTCTACACATTGTGCGCATGCCAAGACTCGAACTTGGGACCTCGTCATTATCAGTGACGCGCTCTAACCACCTGAGCTACACGCGCACAATGCGCACAAATTTATTGAGTTTTCAAGAAACAATACCACCTGAGCTACACGCGCACACTGCGCACAACACATCAATACCACCTGAACTACACGCACACGCAACGAAGAATTCACCCCCGAACAGATACACCTCTGACTAGTAAATTGTGTAGCAAAATATAGCAAAAATGACCCAGTACTGCAATGCCCCACAGGTTTGACAAAAAATATTGGGCCGAGCGCGAACGCTCGGCCCCGTGATTCGCCTATATCGGTTTTTTTTCTTGTTCCGGATGCTTCAATGCCGGATGCCAGTCGAATCGCGACAACTGTGCATCAGTGAAGTCGGAACAGAGTTGCATCTTCCCCTCGTTTGACACGAGTATGCAGACCCGCTTGCCCGAAGCATCTTCGTCGAAATACACTTCTGGGCGGTCAAGGAGAAGTTTTGCCAGGTAAAAGACCATCGTAACGACAATCGCCAACGCCAGAATATAAATGAGGCTTGACGGTGATCGGGCTGTTGCCCTTTGATGAACGGTCATAGTGAGGCTCCAATGTGCAGTTTCGAACATTCACATTATATCACATATTGACAGTGTTTGCAAGCTCTGTATAATGAGGGCAGGTAAGTGTTTTTTGGCATTCTCACGAGGAAAACTTGATGAAACTACCAGATTTTTCAACGGCCTACAAGAACAGAAAAATTGCACACCTCAAAGAGGAGCACGCTCGTGGTCACGCTCTCACGCAAGACGAGATGGACAGTATTCATCTGGACATCACGAGTCGCGAGAACCTCGCCTACTGGAAAGCACAGGTGCAGGGGGCTTCGGACAACGATACCGCGCGTATCGAGTACTGCCAGGCACATGTGCGAAACATGTGTGCAAACCTTCATGCGCTTGAGGTTAAGCCGGAAAATGAGCATCCGTTTGGTGATCTCCTTGAAGAGATCCTCACCACTGCAAGTGTGCTCCCCGCCGTACACTAACAAAATATACCGCACAACTGTGCGGTTTTTTACTTACGATTCTACGCTAAATAAACGAATAAATTACTTCTTGAAATCACGCACGGCCCTTCGCGCGTATATCCACTTATTGTAATACTCAACGCCCTCGTGTGTTTTGTGATAGTCGGCCTCCACTTTTCCTGGGTTTGATTTTATATATGCTTCAAGTTTTTGCAGATACTCAATGCGCGTATCAACCACCCCCTTCTCCAAATTAGCGAACTTGGACTTATCTTCCTCACTCATGAGGCGTCGCTCTGCGGAGTTTAGTGCTGCACGTCCTGCTGCCGCCTTGAGCACACCGCCGCTCAATACTCCCCCTTCTGCCTCCTCAGCAGGAACGAGTGTGCCCATCGCTACACCAGCTCCCACACCAAGGGCATCACGCAGAAAATCACGCCTCGACTCACTCTCGAGATCCTCGCCGGATTCGTCATTTGCTTCGTGGCTGGTAGGTTCGCATTCGGGCATAGCGTAATACTAAATATAATATATAAATTCTACATTCTCTGCGCAAAGGGTCAAGAAAACTAAATTGAGACAAGCAAAACCTCAGAGCCAATGTCCACGCCGTCTTCGCATTCCTCTTTTTGTGCTCAGGATGGATCCAGGACATCTATCGCCCTCAAAACATTGAGCTGATCTAAGTCATCTGAATTTTTTCTGCTTTGTTGTTCAGCTTTTACTCGAGCGGCTCTTTCGGCGTCTGCCCTCGCATCACTCACGCGGTCCCTTTCACGTGAAACCTGATAAGCTACAGCAGTATTTTCACCAATACTTGGTGACACTGAGCGGTAGTTTTCAATAAGATTTTTTCTGAGCGCGCCAATTTCCGATGCGTCCATTTCCGACTGGCGACGCTCTCTCTCGGCTTCGACTGCAAGCGCCTCGGCATGTAGCATATCGATTGAAGATAGTTCACTTTTGTTTCTTCCCATCATTTTATCCCAAAGTCCACGATCTGCATCAAGTGAGTGATTCTCTCTGTCTGCCCTCATGCCGGCATTTCTGTCGATAATATTACGGCGATTCGTTAGATAAGCCTCGTCTTCCGCGGTTTTGGCTACAGGAACCTCGACGAAAGACTCCGCAGTGTGGGCATCTGCTTGTGGGGGTGTCATGTCGATTGACACTTCTTGTGGTGAAACATTGACACCCTCATCCATTCCTTCATGTCCCATGGTCTTCTGATGTTAGCTTCTATACACCAAGTCTACCCCCCAATAGGGTGGGTCAAGGAAAACAACTTTGGTTTAAATCATGGTGTGTTACGAAAATCAGTTACGCAATTATTTCAGAAGTTGAAGAGAAAAAAACTTTCTTTTGTCTCGTTCTACTTGCCTCCGATATTGCGATAGGTTGATTCTCCTCGTCGCTCTATCTCGACGATTCGCACCATGTTCCCTTTGCGAGAAAATATAATTCGCGCATCACCTTTCCGCACACGAAAGAGATGTGTCGTGCCCCTGAGTTTTTTTATATCCAATCCAGCAACGTCACCCGCCAAAATGCTTTCGATAAGTTTCTGTGCAATGAGAAACTCCTTCTTGGTAAGTCGATCGAGAAATTTACTTACCTTGTCCATGCATCGACTTCATTCTTTTGAGCAATGCGCGAGCAGAAATTCCCTCCGGGTTAATCTCCGTGAAATCGATGACGGTTTCCCACTCGCTCTCACTATCTACGACAGGGCCAATGGTGAAGACTGCGCGAGCGCGACGCACCACGGTAAACGATGCTCCTTTTTCAACAGCGGAAATATACTTCGCCGTATGCTCGCGGAGCTCCTTGAGTCCTACTATATTATTTTTTGCTACTGTAGCCATATACCAAAGTGTATCTAAAGATTAACTTTGGGTCAAGCGAGCGGGGCTACAGACTCCGTGCGATTTCGGAATGAGAAAACGTATCGGGGGATTTAGCCAGACAATGTGGGAACTGCTACGATGCTAAGCGCACGTACGCGAGAGAATCTGCTAGGTTCTGAGCTATTCTGCCTTATACAAGACTGGTGTCTGACGAATGGGGTCCAGTACAATCCTTTGAGCAATAATCTCGCACGATGCTTCGTTCAGGTTGATTATTCAAACTATTCTGCGCCCGTTTCGAGAAAGCGAGCAATTGCTGGTGCTGCTTCCCTGTTGACCCCATTGGAAAATGGGACGTAGGCATCAACTTTTGCGAAACCCTGATTCTGGAGGTCGAGACTGGGATCCTTTGAGATAAACATGGAATCACCATCACAAGCGATGGTAATTCCGCCATTTTCTGCATACTGTCCCGTAAAAAGCATGTCGTTCAAGCTTATTTCCGGAGCTCCATTTGCTCTTCGATTGGCGTTATCCCAGTCAACGATCTGAGGGGGTGCAGCTCGTATAAATTTGTCCGAATTTGCCTCCAAAAATGACTTACGCTGTTCGGCCATCCCCTCCTCCAAGCTGTTATCCTGCTGCTCTGGTCCTTCATGCATATTATTTACGTTAATTACTATCCACCAAGTCTACCCCCCGATATGGTGGGTCAAGGAAAGTAGCTTTGGTTGCGTAATTTCCGAGGAGACACCTTCCAATGCTAAGGAGTCACCTCTGAAATTCCGTGCAACAAAAAACCCACTCTTGCGAGTGGGTGTTTTGTTTGAAATTATAGTGTGTTACGAAATCAATTCAAATTATGCATGAATCAGAAGCGAGAAAAAGTCTTTCTTTTGTCTCGTTCTACTTTACCTCTTAACGTATTGAGAGGCCTTATCCGATATGCATCGCTCGCATATTAAGCGGTAACCTTTAGGGTGTTTTACCATGACCATAGTTTCAGAGAAACTAATCGACTATCAGTCTTGATATTCCGAAGAATATCTCAACGCTCCAAATTGGAATTGATCCACGAGCAGCTTCCGCTACCCGTGCCTTGTTACGACTTACTCCCTGTTACCGAGCTTACCTTAGGCCCACGCGAGGTGAGATTTCGGGTACTCCCGGCTCCCTTGAGTTGACGGGCGATTATCTTTTCGAAACTGAAAATTGATGTTTCCACGTAGCGAGCGGTTTTCCCGCACTACGCGAACTCAATGCATTGTTTGTTTTAAGTCCCAGAGTTTTGCGAATCCATCATCTGTGAGATGTTCTTTTTGCAAAATGATTTGCATCATTGTACAAAAAATCTTGAAATCTCTCAGTTTTGAAGGAAACTTTGGTTTATGTTTGGTGAAGAATGGAATGATAACCGTCGCGAGATCGTGCTGGTTTGCCACCTCGTATCGGTAGCAATCCTTGTGATTCGGACGTTTGTCACCCTGAAAGTAGACATTTCCACACTTAAAGAACTTTTTGAGCTCTTCGAGCATCGGCTTGTCTTCTTCGGTAAGCTTGAGATAAAAGCGCGGTTCCACCGTCACTCTCCGCTTGCGCGGTCGAGTATCGAGTGGGTCACGCACGTAAATCGTGAAGCTCCCTTCTCCGTCAACCAGACCAACTATGTATTCCGGTGTTAATTCCATACCAATTTGCATCGAGTGGACCCTTCTTCACTTCGAGACAATGCTCGAAACGAATACTATAGTCCAGCTGACTGCTCATGTTGCATAAGTTTCATTATACGCTACTTACGCGGCGTAACAACATGAGCTCTCCACAGGTAAGTAATACTCCCTTTCTTCACATCCAAGATACGGCTTCCTGTTGATTTTCACCATGCTCACCGCCTATTTTCATGGCTCAACCACCGTTTTTCTGCGCTGTATGGACAGCACTTCTTTCGAGGCTATGATTTGCATCCGGATCCTCCGCTCACCCCCTCGCGGGAATGAACTATCCTTCTGCTACGCTCCGTCGACGAGACGGAGGAGTCGATTTGAACGACTTGGCAATATTACCCGCTGTGCGCGGTTCTTGTGAGTACAAGACTTGAGAACGTATTCACCGCGGTTTAGCTGACCCGCGATTACTAGCGATTCCGGCTTCATGGAGTCGAGTTGCAGACTCCAATCCGGACTGAGAAGGCTTTTTAAGGATTAGCTCACCATTGCTGGGTCGCTGCCCGTTGTAACCTCCATTGTATTATGTGTGTAGCCCAGGGCATCTAGGGACATGCTGACCTGGCGTCATCCCCGCCTTCCTCCCAGCCCCAAATTCGCGAGCAACTAGGAAGTAGTCAGTAGTGAGTAGTAAGTAGAAGATACAAATTGCTTTGCATTCTCTACTACCTACTACCTACTACCTACTCACTAGCGTTTCGTGCGCTTAGGGCTGGGCAGTCTCGCCTGACACTTGTAACAGACGACAAGGGTTGCGTTCGTTACCCCACTTAAGGGAACAGTTCAAACCACGAACTGACGACGGCCATGCATCACCTGTCTAACGGTCCTTGCGGAGTTACTGAGTTTCCTCAGTCTTTCCATTAGATATCTAGCCCTGGTAAGGTTCTTCGTGTACCATCGAATTAAACCACATAATCCACCGCTTGTGCAAGTCCCCGTCTATTCCTTTGAGTTTTAATCTTGCGATCGTACTACCCAGGCGGTTCTCTTAACGCGTTAGCTTAGCCTCACAGAGGGTCGATACTCCGTAAAGCGAGAGAACAACGTTTACAGCGTAGACTACTGGGGTATCTAATCCCATTCGCTACCTACGCTTTCGTGCCTCAGTGTCAGCAATGTACCAGTAAGCTGCCTTCGCATTTGGTATTCCCCATGATATCAACGGATTTCACCCCTACACCATGAGTTCTGCTTACCTCTTACATGCTCTAGCATAGCCGTTTCCCATGCAGTTCTTCGGTTGAGCCGAAGGATTAAACATGAGACTAACTACGCCACCTACGCACTCTTTACGCCCAATAATTCCGGATAACGCTCGGGGCTCACGTATTACCGCTGCTGCTGGCACGTGATTAGCAGCCCCTTATTCATGAGGTACTGTCGCTATGTCATCCCTCATAAAAGACCTTTACACACCGAAATGCGTCATCAGTCACGCGGCGTCGCTCCATCAGACTTTCGTCCATTGTGGAAGATTCTCGACTGCAGCCACCCGTAGGTGTATGGGCCGTGTCGCAGTCCCATCGGTGGAGGTCAGGCTCTCACCTCTCCTAAACGTCATAGCCTTGGTGGTCCATTACACCGCCAACTAGCTGATATTCCGCAGGCCGACCATGAAGCGATAAATCTTTACTCTTTCGAGACTATCAAGTATTAGCGTATCTTTCGATACGTTATTCCTGACTTCGCGGTTCGTTCCTACGTGTTACTACCTCGTTTGCCGGTGACACTCCACAATATCCGCGAAGACGCGAGGGAGTAGGCAGTAGTAAGTAGGCAGTAGAAGATACAAATATTTTGCATTCTCTACTCCCTACTCTCTACTTACTACTCACTTGTATTTCGTGTTCATTGTGGAGTGCCCCCTCGACTTGCATGCCTTATCCACGCCGCCAGCGTTCATCCTGAGCTAGGATCAAACTCTAATAGAAAAGTAAAACGAGACAAAAGAAAATATTCTTCTGCCAGGTTCCATTTCTGAAAACTTGCATAGAAGTCTGTTCGCAAATAACGTCATTGTTATTTGTGATTACAGCTTCTTGTGTCACATCCACACAATATTGAAACTACTGTGGATGAGACCATACTTTTGATTATTTCGTAACACACTATATAGCTTTTAAATGTCTGACTCGGAAAATGAGTGCCCGACAAATTAAAAACGGCTTTTCAAAGACCGTGTTGTTCCTCCCGTGAATCACCTTAATATCCTTGATATTTCAGATCTTCTAAGGAACGTACTGGCCATTATACACGCGGACTTATTCAGGTCAAGCCCATTTTGGTGGCTTAACCACCGTGTTGTAGCGAGTTTTTGTATAAAAACCGCATTTATTGTGTATAAGCTGTGGACGAGTTGCCTTGCAGTTGAGCGACGGGAAGAGATATTCTGCTTCATTTGTGTTGTCTAAAATTAACAAACCGACCACGTGGCCGGTCAGATTACTTAACGATGTTGCGAAACTGAACCCGCGTTGCACTCGCCTCAATTGCGGTGTACTGCCTTGCGAGTGAGCGCGGTTTAATCCTATAGCCGAGGGCTGTGTGCCCCTTAGGAATAATGAGCAGTTCGCGCTGGAGACATACAACTGTGACATTAGTAGCCTGCATCGTCATGCGTTCAGTGTAATCGCATATAGGAACCACATATTTCTCACTCTGCTTTACGGTATCGTTATTTTCGCGCAGTAGCGTACGTTTCGGAAGATCATACTCACGAGGGTCGGCATCATCATGCGGTGCATAACGATAGCTCAGCAACAGTGCCCCGCCAGGTAAACCATCAACGGGAATGAAGCCATCAAAAAGTACAATTTGATTATGGAGAATTGAGCCCGGTGATAAGAATGCAGTGTACGTCTGCCCCACTACGGCAAACTCCATACACACATTGTTATTATCGGATGAAGTCACGCGTGCAGATATTTTTTTACTCGCCTGTCCGTGTAGGCAGGTAAAAATTGAGACATCAGGATGCATAACTAATCCTCTATGAAATTCTATTTTGACTCTAGTCCTGAATATGATTTTGTGCAAGGAAACAAAAACCACCCCTGTGCGGGTAGTTTTTAGTTTGCCTTGACTGTTATTTTTTGTGTCCGAGCGCTTTTTTACGCTGCCACTCCTCGATTGCGACCAAAAGTGGTGAAGCAAGGAAAATCGATGAGTAAACTCCTGCAATAATTCCCACGGCGAGCGTGAGGGCGAAATTCTTTGTAGTCTCCCCGCCAACAAAATACAGTGCAAGTACGACAATTAAGGTTGTCAGTGAGGTGTTGATCGAGCGAACAAATGTTTGCTCCACAGAGTGCCCAACGGTTGTTGAGAACTCTTTCCATGTACGCAACTTCAGGTTTTCTCGCGTGCGGTCAAACACAACGATAGTGTCGTGAATTGAGAACCCGAGAATGGTCAAAATGGCTGTGACAAAAAGTACATCAATTTGTACATCGATGAAAAAGTAGCCCATAACAACATAAACTGCTGTTGGAATCATCACGTCGTGAATAAGTGCAATGATAGCAACAAATCCATAAACCCATGATGATACGGGGTGTGACACACCACGAAACGCAAAAGCAATGTACAAAACTATGGCGATAAGAACGATGAGGATAGCCCAGCCTGCCTTCGTGCGAAGCTCCGCACCTATCGTTGGGCCAATCGAGTTAAAACGTTCTTCGACGACATTCACCTGTCCGTTGTCTGAGATGGCCGCCATAAGTATCTGACGTTCCTCCTCAGCGAGAGCCTTTGTGCGAATGATAAATCCCTTCTCACCCGTCTCTTGGATTGCTGTTCCTGTCCACTCCAGTACGTTTACCTTCTCATAGAGTTCATCTCTCGTTGGGCGATTGTCGGGATATGTCACTTCAAGCAAGGTTCCGCCGGTAAATTCTATTCCAAACTTCCATGGAGCAAAGGCGACCATGGCCACTGCTGAGCTGAGAACAAGAACGAGGGAGAAAAGAAAGAAAAAATTCTTATTGTTTATGATAAACATGGTATTGAAGAATTATTTGATTTGAGTCCCACTGCTGAATAAAAATCTCACCAATCGTCCCGAGCCGCGTGAGCCAAGAGCCAAGAGGAATGTACGCGAAACACTGATGGCAGAAAACATCGAGACGAGCACACCGATACCGAGTGTTAGCGCAAATCCCTTTACGAGTGACGTTCCAAACCAGAAAAGGATTATTGCGGAAATTATTGAAGCGATGTTTGAGTCACGAATAGAAAGCCATGCGCGTTCAAATCCATCGTGCATTGCGTCAGCAATATCTTTTCCTTTTCTCAGCTCCTCTTTCATGCGCTCAAAAATAAGGATATTTGCATCTACAGCCATACCAATCGAAAGGATGAATCCCGCAATTCCTGCTGCGGTAAGCGTGACAGGAATGAACTTAAATATGACGAGCATTATCGAAAGATAGATTCCGAGTGCAAGTACGGCCACGATTCCCGGAACGCGATACCACAAAAGCAGGAACGCAGCGACGATAAAGATGCCGACGATACCTGCCTGCACACCTGCATCGAGCGCGCGCTCGCCGAGCGTAGCACCGACCGTTGCGGTGGAGAGGAGCGCAATTGGAACGGGAAGTGCACCCGAATTGAGACGTCCAACGAGTTCATTGGCGGTATTTATGTTGAAACTTCCGGAAATTTCTGCATTTCCATCGAGAATCGCCTCTCGAACTACTGGGGTCGAGATAGGGGCTCCATCAAGATAAATAGCAACAGTTTTGTTTATATTCTGCTTGGTGATGTCCGAAAACATTTGCTTGCCTTCATCGGTAAAAGTGAGTAAAACCTTTGGCTCGTTTGTGGTTTGATCAAAAACAACTGACGCCTTTGCAAGTCGCGAGCCATTGAGCTCGGTGTTTATATAGCTTGGATCCTCCTGAAGTAATGGGTTGGCCAGCAAGTAGCTCTGCTTCTCCTGATCGGTCATCGTTTCAGAACTGAAAACTTCCTGAGCGGCAGCGTATGCAGCGGTTATGGCCGCCTTCTCGTCACCCTCTGGTCGCTCTGTTTTGAATTCAAGAAGTGGTGTCTTGCCGATAAGCTCAACCGCCTGCTGAATGTTGGTAACTCCCGGCAACTCAACAATGAGTCGCTGGGTGGGTGTATCAGATAGTGAATTAACTTCTTCTGTTTGAATAAGCGCCTCTGATACGCCAAAGAGATTCACGCGACGCTCAATCACGTCTCGGAGTGCGTCCATGGTTTTTCGCACGTCATTGGCGAGAATTTTTGATGTGTCCGCCTGATATACAAGCTGTGTTCCTCCCTCGATATCGAGACCGTACTTAAAGGGAAAACCGCTCAATAAACTCTCATTTCCACGCTCGGCATCGATTATTAAATACCCACCCCCAAACCCAGCCATAAGTAGCGCAAGCGCAATAAATCGTTTTCTCCACATAATAGGGCGATTATAGGGTGTGTTTCCCTGTCTGTAAAGGAAACCCGGTACCATTCAATTTGTTTACTTCGAAACAGAAATTTGTCTAGAGTTGGGCTCATGAAGAGGTTACTCCTGATACTGCGGGTAACCGAACGACGAGTGTAATGTTCACCTTATTCCCTATTCCTATTTTTTATGCTTCTTGGACTGTTTTCCGTCTTCTTCAGGCTTGTGTCCCGGATGGCTTTGCACCGCCTTGTGGTGGACGATGGCAACTGCATCAGGATTTGCGGGTGGAGCGATATAGGTTTCTTCACCCATCTTCTCTTTCGGCCTAACTCCATGAAGAACGAGTAACTTCTCGTACTGTTCTCGCTCAATTGTCTCCACGCGCACGAGCTCAAGTGCGATAGCATCGAGAATATTTTTGTGCTTCAACAGTAACTCTTTTGCGCGAACGAGCGAATCGTTCATAATTTTTTCTACTTCAATGTCTATTCGCCTTGCGACATCTTGAGAGTAGTCACGTTCCACAAATCCACCGCGGCCAAGCAAGACACTTCCCGATGCCTCAAAAGCAATAGGGCCAAGGTTTGCTGACATACCGTATTTGGAAACCATGTCACGCGCGAGCCCAGTCGCAACCTGTAAATCATTCGACGGGCCGGTAGTGAGGTCATCAAACATCATGAGCTCCGCAACATATCCTCCAAGCGACACCACAATGTCGTCCAAAAATTCCTTGCGTGAATGAAACCGGCGCTCAGTAATTGGAAGCTTGAGTGTGTAACCTGCAGCATGGCCACGAGAAATAATTGAAATTTTATGCACGGGGTCAGCGTAGGCGAGAAGTGATGCAAGGAGTGCATGTCCTCCCTCGTGGTACGCCGTAATGCGCTTTTCCTCTGTGTTAAGAATGTGGCTTTTGCGCTCCGGACCAATCATCACCTTCTCTATGGAGCGAATGAGGTCGTACTGCGACACTCTCTTGCGATTCTCCCTCGCAGCAAGAATTGCGCCCTCATTCATGAGTGAATATAAATCTGCACCAGAGAATCCCGGGGTGCGCTCGGCGACGACGCGTAAATTTACATCCTCACCCAGAGGCTTCTTCTTTGCGTGGATAAGTAAAATTTGTTCTCGGTCATTAAGGTCAGGGAGGTCGAGGATAACCCTTCGATCAAATCGTCCAGGACGAAGTAGCGCTGGGTCAAGCACATCAGGTCTGTTTGTTGCCGCGATGACAATAACCTTTTCTGTTGGTTCAAATCCATCCATCTCAACAAGTATCTGATTGAGGGTTTGCTCACGCTCATCGTTACCCCCACCTACGCCTGAACCACGCACTCGGCCGACTGCATCAATTTCATCGATGAATATAATCGCGGGAGATTCTTTCTTGACCATCTTAAACAAATCGCGCACACGAGATGCACCAACACCGACAAACATCTCCACAAATTCTGAACCAGAAAGATGAAAGAATGGCACGCCCGCCTCTCCTGCCACTGCGCGAGCAAGCATTGTCTTTCCTGTTCCGGGACCTCCCATAAGGAGCACACCCTTGGGGATTTGTGCACCAATGTCGAGAAACTTCTTTGGCTGCTTGAGAAACTCTACAATTTCCTGTAGCTCCTCTTTTGCTTCTTTTACACCAGCGATATCTTTGAAGGTAACGCGCTGTGCCGTGTCGTCAGGATAAATAACTCGCGCCTTTGATTGTCCAAATGAGAATGCCTGCATTCCGCCAGACTGCTTTACTTGTCTTGTGAGAAACCATATCAGGACTGCCAAGAAAAGTAGTGGAAACAAAAAAGGAGCGAGATTGTAAAACCAATAACCAAATCCACTTGGTTCTTTCACTTGGATTTTTACCGCAGAGAGTTCCTCTGGAGAAACACCATAGTTCTTCATTGACTCAGTAAACGACGTATCTACCTCGCGCTTCGCATCCTTCTTTACCTCACCTGCGAGGTACGTCGTACGCAAATCAGCTCCATCAATTTCAATTTCTGACACACGGGATGCGCGAATATCGATAGCAAGTTGCGAGAGTGAAATAACTTCGGTCTTCGCTTTTTTGTCTGCAAAATATGAATACGCAGTAACAATGAGCAGAAACACCAAAAGAATGCTGAGCATATTTGAAAAGAACGACGGCGATGTCGGCCCCCCCTCTTTTGTTTTTTTATCCTCCCCACCTGACCCCGGCATACCCTTTAGTTGATTGAAATCCATAGTGGAAACATTATAGCAGAGAGTGCCTTGAACAAAAAATAGTGAAAACAATACCCATATAATAGAATGAACCCATGAACACACAGGCCACCAAAGAGGCTGACGACTTACTGGAAGAACTACTCACTAAAGATGAGGAGCCAAAGGTGGATTACTCTCTAGGTGACGCGTGGAGAGCGATGTGGAGACATGTCTCTCCACTTTCTCATCAAGTAGTCGTCCTCGCCGTTCTTGGAGTCTTCTCAGCGATACTCAATGGTTCCGTACCCTATGTGACTGGACGATTTTTTGACACGCTCATTTTGCTCGCGGCAGGTGAGGTGCCGACGTGGGAAGGATTTCCTATTTGGGTCATTTTTCTCGCAATCTGGGTTTCGATTCAGTTTGCGACAAACATTACTGACTGGGTGATGAGTAACCGCAACGAGGGAGTGTGGTTGAAACTGCGAATGAATCTTGACGCGAATAGCTTTGCGCACCTCCTCACACTCCCCATGTCCTTTCACAAGAGCGCACGCATGGGAGGGACCATAAATACCATTTCGAACGGTAGCTGGCGTATCGGAGCGGCAGTACGGCACGTTACGAACATTTCTCCGCAATTTCTCTCAATGTTTATTGGAATTAGTCTTACGTTTTCAATAAACTCAACACTCGCCGCAATTCTTCTCGTGGGCGTTGCGCTATATTCTATTATGCTTTTTCTTATGTTGCGCGGAATTGCCAAAAAGGACGAGCTCGCGCATCGTACCTGGAACACTGCGTGGAATTATGCAGCTTCGGCTGCAAGTAGTGGTGAAACGGTAAAACAAGCGAGCGCGGAGAAGCGCGAGACTGCCACCATTCGCCAAATGATTATTACGCGCACATATAAGCTTTGGTATTCCCTCGAGACAACCTGGTCAAGAATTTCATTCGCACAGCGCGTACTCGTATTTTTGACTCAGTTTGCTGTATTTGTTTTTTCCATTCACCTCATTCGCGAACACATGATTTCGGTTGGTGAGCTCGTTGCGGTAAACGGATACGCACTCATGTTTTTCGGACCACTTGTTCAGCTAGGGCACGGGTGGCAAACGATTCAAAGCGGCATTACCGCAGCAATACACCTTGCCAAACTACTCGACACACAACCCGAGATTTATTCTCCGGTAAATGCCGTTGCTCCAGAAAAGATGATTGGCTCAATTGAGTTCAGGGACGTAAGTTTTCGTTATGAGCCTGACCAACCACTCGTACTGACAAATTTTTCTGCAAACATCATACCAGGGAGCGTTGTGGCACTCGTTGGTGAATCAGGCGGTGGGAAATCTACTGCGGTGGGACTGGTGTCTGGATACTACTTCCCCACTGAAGGCACAGTGTCCGTAGACGGCATTGATACGCGCATCTTTGATCTCCATACACTACGCTCACAAATTGCCATTGTTCCACAAGAGGTCACGCTCTGGAATGACACGATTAAAAACAACATTCGCTACGGATCATTTGGTGCGAGTGATGAGGATGTTGTTCGTGTTGCGACTGACGCACACCTTGCAGAATTTATTGCTACGCTGCCGAAAGGATATGAATCACTCGTAGGAGAACGTGGTGTCAAGCTTTCGGTAGGACAGAAACAACGTATTGCAATTGCGCGCGCCATGCTTCGTAACCCGGCAATCCTTATTCTCGATGAACCAACAAGTGCGCTTGATGCGGAAACAGAACATCATGTCACTGAGGCACTTGCGCGACTCATGGAGGGGCGTACCACGCTCATCATTGCCCACCGACTCTCGACCGTACGTCGCGCAGATAATATTCTTGTCTTTAGTAGGGGCGCAATCGCTGAGTCTGGGACTCATGATGCGCTACTGCAAAAAGAAGGCGGTATATACCGCAGACTACACGACCACCAGATCGGTCTCTACGGATAATGGGGTGGGTGGCATGGCATCTCAATTTTTTAATTGCTATTCCGATGCTCACGGGTATACTTTTAAAATAATCATGAATCTATCAAATTCATCAACACATGAGCGTATTTCGGGTGAAGCACACATGAGTGTTTCAGGTGCACCGGCCACGCCTTCGGAAGTGCTCGACATTTTTACAGCTGAGCATGCGCGTCTCAGGATTCTGCTCGACGAAACCAATCGTGCGTTTGAAGTGCAGCTTGCGGCACTCGCCACGAAACAGGTAATCGAAAAAATGAAACGACCATTATAATGAAGGAAGATTTTGAAACTACTGTTGTGGTACATGAGTCTTTCGCGGACATGGAGGTGCCCGTTACCGCGGAGGCCGTCCCGATATCGCGTGAAGATGCAGTCCATGCATTAAATGAACAACAAGAATCATTTCAGGAAAATATTTTTGACGCGGATGCGCGTGTTAGGGAAATGGGCCTCGAGGGACCTGAGGCAGATGAACTTATCAAGAGTTACAAAACAATTACATCGGAAATAGCAGGAAAATTACGCAATGCAGCTGCCGCCGGAGCGATCGCTCTTGCTGGAGGGCAGGCAATAGCAAATGAGGCTGTTTCTGAGAAGAGCCTGGAGAGCCAAGTTGCTACATTTGTAGCGGGGCCCGAATCCGCACCCACAGCACCTGTCGCGACAACTGCAGAGAAACAACCCACAGCGGAGAATGGCGAGGCAAAGGAAGTTCCGAGTACACAAACACCTGAATTGAACCCACAAGGAAATAACGCTACGAGCACGGGCGAAAGAGCAGTAGTAAAAGAATCTCGGCAGAAATTACAAAACGAAAAAAAAGAAGAAATAATGTCTGACATGGTGGGAGCGCTTTCGGGAACAGGAGGGATGGGGGGCTTTATTGGGAAACACGGAGGATTTATTGCTGAGAATATAATCCCCGGTGCGGGTATAAAGCGGGCACTCACGGGAAAAGATGCGTATGGCGCAGATTTGAGTAAGTGGGAGCGCACAAAAGAACTCGGTGAAGCAGTTCTTGAGCTGGCATCATTCGGAAAATCAAAAGTATTGAAAGCGCTTGGCGCACTTTTCAAAACCCAGCAGGCGCTATCCGAATACGACGAAGACAAGACTACGAGTAATGCAGCGAATGTCGTGGGGGCCATTGCGGGTAGAATACCGGGCGGAAGGGCGGTCAAAAATGTTGCCGAGACGGTGAGCATAGTGACCGATCCAACGGTACAAAAAATTGGAGGACCCGTGATTGATTTAATAAAGAATAGCGCAGGAGAAACCGCAGTAGGTAGTGGTAAATCTCCCGCCACAACGCATGGTGGGCAATAGAGTTCTCGACGAGCCGACAAGCGGACTCGATGTGGAGACGGAGTTTCACATCACCGAAGCACTTGCGCGACTCATGAAGGGACGCACCACGCTCATCATTGCGCACCGTCTTTCGACCGTACGTCGCGCAGATAATATTCTTGTCTTTAGTAAGGGTGCAATCGCTGAATCTGGGACACATGATGCGCTACTCCAAAAAGAGGGTGGCATATACCGCAGACTACACGACCACCAGATTGGTCTGTATGGATAATAAGCTCCACAGAGAAGCTAAGTGGAGTCATTATTGTTAAATTCCACCAAAAAAACCACCCCGAAGGGTGGCCAGTGTCATCCATATAGCCTTTTATATTTTGCGATAACGATTTCTGCGATATCCTTTGGCAGAAGCCCAACTGCCACATCAGGGTCTACTCCTTTTTCAAGCAACTGTCTCACAATACTTATCGAGCGGGCTATAACAAACTGCACCGCATGCTTCCCTGGAGTAAACATGGTTCCTTGGTCGTTGTACCGTACGTTGGAAACGTCTTTTTCTTTTTTCCGTGCGAGCCACGTATAATACGCCGGCGTAATCAATACTTCGATATCAACAATGTGGGGGTACGGGAGGCCAACATCAATTTTGCCATGCACGCGTGGTAGTTCTCGATAGAGCTCCTCGAGAATACCAACGTAGAGTTGGTTGCGCATATCAATCTTGCGAGCGGTCATCATCTTTCCTTCGCATACTAGAACTCTGTACTCAAGCTAACATACGAAAAACTCTATGCAAGGGATAATTTGATGGTACTTCCGAAAAACGGTAGTATAACAATACTCTATACATGAGTAATTTAATTGAACACAAGCGGGCGCATTTCGACTATGAGATCCTGGAGCACTATGAGGCTGGGGTGCAGCTTTTTGGTACTGAGGTAAAGTCTCTGCGCGAACATCGCGGAAAGCTCGAAGGTGCGCACATTACCGTCCGTGGAGGCGAGGCATATCTTATAAACAGCGAAATTCCCCCTTATCAACCCGGAAATACCCCTGGGTACGAGCCCACAAGAAACCGCAGGCTGCTCCTCACCAAAAAGGAGCTTGGCGAACTGGCAAGAAGTGAGGAAAAAGCTGGCTTGACAATAGTGCCACTATCGATGTATAATAAGGGTCGAGTCATCAAGCTGCGTCTCGGCGTGGCGCGCGGAAAGAAGAAGGTCGACAAGCGAGAATCAATAAAGAAGCGCGAACACCTCCGCGACATTGCGCGTGAGGTAAAGCATCAAGTCGCAAAAGTGCGCGATAGGTTGCGTTAGTCTGTTCATTGAATGATCTATTCGGAGTACTACCCTATCTGGCGTAGCGCGCCGAAGAAATTATTTTATGGGAGTGCCTGGCTTCGACGTTGAGTGCCGTGGCATTGTGCGACGCCGAGCATGAAGATGAGCTCGTAAATCACACCTTCAACTTGAAAGTGCCAAGAAAAGCACCGGTGGAGTTGCAACGCCTTACTTTAAGGCTAACAATTTCGCTTTCGCCTACGCTTAAGTAGACGGCGCGAACTGGGAGTACGCCTGATAGGCCCATACTTCGTGTCATTTTTTCAGGATAAGCCAAAGAGCACCCGAGCTTTGGACTAAAACTTAGGGAGTAGTGCTCGCAGTGTTTTGTTTGTCTAGCCCCTGCGACATGAAATCATGGGGCCTACGCAAATGGCGAACTTCTTTGTTGCGGAGCCTCTGCAACTCGGTCAACATATACGAATATGTCTTCCTCGTTGCTTTCTCCACGCCTTGAATTTCATCCATTTGCGTAGGTCCCATAAATGAAACAATCTACGCGTCGTAGATTCAATGTTTACCATCTCTCCGGACGGGGGTTCAATTCCCCCCACTTCCACCAGTTGAAAAATCCGCTCGCCGAAAGGCGGGCGATTTTTCTTTGGTGGAAGTGAGAAAGTGCCCTGCGGCACTTTCGTGAGGGAATTGAAGGGCTTTGCGTTATTTACGAAGCATTCTCATGCTGAGTAAATCGCAAAGGCGTACTGAAACTGTAAGTTTCAATTCCCCCCACTTCCACAATATAAAAAAACACCCTGCAGTGCGGGGTGTTTTTTGTATTTCCATAATCCGAATTACGAAAGGTGCTTTGAAACAAGCTTGGTCATTTCGAACATGTCGACGACGGCCTTTCCGCCAAACACTGCCTTCAAGTTTGCATCAGCAATAATATTGCGCTTTGCCTTTGGATCCTGAAGATTGTTCTTCTTGATGTAGACCCAGAGCTTCTTCACGACCTCTGAGCGAGGGAGAGGTCCCTTGCCTACGACCGCCGCAAGTTCCGCAGAAACGGTGAGGGGTTTCATGAATGCTGAGTTTGCCTTTTTAGGAGCTGCTTTTTTTTCTGCCATATAAATTGAATGATGTGAATAATTAGTAACGTGACTTACTTATATATTGGCACGCATGTGTGAAAACTTAAACTATTTCATCTCGCTGTGCCACGAAATAAGTCTCATTATCATACACCTTTATAGCCAATTTGTTATGTGGTCGCAAGTATAGCCCCAAATTACCTATCTCCCGCACAGTGCACTATCTGGAAATTGCGAGGTACTTATTGGGGTTCTTCTGCCTCATCGTTATCGATTTTGCCCCCATGTTTCCCGTCTGCACACGAACATGATTCTAGGGCCACTCCGTGCTTGGGGCATGTTTCAGCTCCACAAACACCAGCCTCACTTGCGACACCACCACATCCGCCCGTGCAAATAAAGTGCTCCATAAAAAATTTTTAACGACTAATGCCTCCTTATTATACCAAAATTCACAGCTTAGCGCCTCTGCCAACTTTGCCCATGCTATACTCTGCCCATGATTTGGTTTGTTTATGCTGTACTTTCTGCATTTCTCGCTGCACTTGCGAGTATCGTGGAAAAGCACGTATTGGCGCGAGTACATTCGACAGACTTCTCTCTCCTTATCTCTTTTTTGGTTGCAGTACTTTCACTGCCCTTCTTTTTTATTTTACCACTCGACACGCTGACTCCAAAAGTTCTCTTTGCAATATGGCTTGCATCACTTTTGGGATCATTTGCATTTCTCGAAATCACCAAGGGGGTGCGGCACCTAGAAATCAGTAACTCTGCACCGCTGTTCCTTCTTTCGCCATTTCTCACCGCACTACTTGCATACTTTGTAATTGGAGAAACACTCACCAACCTTCAACTACTTGGTGTTGGACTACTTGCGCTTGGGACGTATGTACTTGAAACAAAAAACATGCGTGACGTGCATGGGTTCATAACAAACTTTTTTGGCGACCGCTATGCACGCTTCATTTTCCTTGGACTAATTTTTTATGCAGTCACGTCTATAATTGACCGCATCATCCTTAGTCGCTGGGGAGTACCACCAATGCTCCTCGTCAGCACTGCACATATATTTATTTTGATAAATTTTTCATTATATTTCATTTCTCAACATCGCCCTGCACTCGGAATCAGAGAAACACTGCTTTCTTCATGGAGGGAACTGCTCCTCCTTGCGCTACTCATGTTTGCGTACAGACTTGCGTATGCATATGCAGTTGCACTTGCGGCAATTGCTCTCGTGGTGGCCATCAAACGCTCGTCCTCGCTGTTTACCACGATAATTGGTGGTCAACTTTTTCACGACCATTCGCTTCTGCGGAAATCAGTTGCCTGTACCATTATGATTTGCGGGGTTGCGCTCATGGCCCTACCGTAGCAGTCTCGGCGTATAATCACGGCTCGAACTGGTGTACAGCACCGAATCAAGGCGTATAATTACCTCAAGCTAACTTGGCAAAACATGAGCAACGTCGCACAAGTAGGAATGGAGACAGATATCACGGAACTAGTTCGCGTAATTTTCGTTCGTGCGGTGGACGCGCGTGCTTCCGATGTACACATAGAACCCACATCAACAGCAATCCGTATTCGTTTTCGTATCGATGGTGCGCTCCATGACCAGGGAACACTCCCTATCGCTGAGCTCGACAAAATACTCCAAAGACTGAAGGTGCTTGCGAGCCTCGATATTGCATCACGCCCCATCCCGCAAGACGGACATTTTGAAATTGATATGAACGCCCTTTCACCTGGGCAAGTTGCTCCTGGCGCGGAGAATTCTGTAGACGCAACACGCGCCAAGCGCATTCTTGATGTGCGTATTTCGGTATTCCCCACCATCAACGGTGACGCTGCGGTGTGCCGATTACTCAATCGTGAAAATGCATTACTCGGAATTGACGAGCTCGGATTAGACGACGAGATGCTCAACCGCGTGCGAGGACTCCTCGCGCGCAGTTATGGGATGGTGCTCATCACTGGACCGTCTGGTGCGGGAAAAACAACCGCGCTCTATTCGATTCTGCGCGAAAGCCTTGGGGATGAGAAAAACATCACCACACTCGAAGATCCTGTGGAGTTTCGTTTTGATGCAATTCGCCAAATCCAGATGCAACCGGAACGAGGCATGACTTTTGCCGTAGCGATGAAGTCTATTCTCAGACAAGACCCTGACATCATCATGGTGGGGGAAATCCGCGACCAAGAAACTGCTGAGCATGCGATCAGGGCATCGCTCATCGGGCGCATTGTGTTTTCGACAATCCATTCAAATACAAATATCGGAACTGTGGCACGGCTCATCGACATGAACATTGAGCGCAGTCTTATTGCCTATGCATTAAACGGAGTTATCTCCACAAGATTAGTGAAAAAAATCTGCTCAAGCTGTGTTGTTCCCTACACGCCATCTCCAGAGTATCTTGCGTTTCTTGAAATGGACACGGCGGGACATCAGTTTGTGAAAGGGGCGGGTTGCGAAAAGTGTTCGGGCACAGGCTACCTCGGACGAACCGGTATTTTTGAAGTCCTCGACTTTGACTCGGCCCTACGCGCACTCATCATCGACAAAGCCTCCATGGCCGACCTACAGAACTACGTCGAGAGCCGAAAACTAAAGAGTTTGAAGCAAGACGCAATTGACAAGGTCCTCCGTGGAATCACTACCATCGAGAGCGTCGCCCACGTTGTGTAGGAGAATTTTTCTCTACAAGAATAACAAATCTCTTTCTGAGTCAGCTGACTCCGTTCCCAACTTCTTTTGATTTATCGCACTGTGCGTAGATGCAAGATGCACAACGCGTTTCCCGAGCTTTTTCTCAAGTGCATCTATCTGCCGATGGATTGTTTCGAATTTGGTGCTGTCATGAGTGACCTGCGCAAACAGACTCGCCTGAGAGGTCTCCGCGCTATGAAGACCAACGAGTGTCACCCCAGTGGTGCGGTACAAAATACCCTGTTGGTGAATTTTTTTTAAATTATTCTGCACCAAAGAAACGAGCACTTCGGGACTAGCGGTTTCCACAGGAAGAGCGATGTCGCAGGTTGCATACTCAAAACCTTGTGACTTCAGGAAAATATTTATTTTCTTTGGAACAAGTCCATATCGACGAGACTTTGCGCACGCGCCCTCAATGTTTTTGGAAAGTTGTGAAAAAAGAAAATTTGCATCATTTGTAGGTGGATAGAACGTGTGTGTTTTCTGTATTGAAGAGAATGCAGTCTTTACTCGCGCATCAATTTTGTTGATATAGATACACCGCAGTTCATTCCAAATTACCTGATACGGCTTTGCATAACGACAGCGCACCCACTCGGCATCTTTATCAACGAAGTCTTTCGCGGTCATTATTCCCTCTCTGTTTAGCTGTACCGCAGTGCGCGGACCAATCCCCCAGACCGAGGCGATGGGCGTTCCCAAAAGATACTCGTTGGTGGTATCACGAGTAATCACGGTAAGCCCGTTTGGCTTAACCCACTTTGATCCGACTTTTGCCAGCACTTTGGTTGGAGCAAGCGCGAGTGTGACGGAAAGCTTCAGCTCATCATTGACCTCCTTCTTTATGCGCTCTGCTATCTGCCGATATGTCATTTTGAGTGGGGGCTCAAGACCCGTGAGGTCGGCGAAACACTCGTCAATACTGTACTCTTCGACTTCATCGGCGTACCTACGCACCACATCAAACATGAGATTCGAGTAATGCGCATACGACTCATAGTCACCAGGAAGAACTATTACGGATGGATAAAATTTTTTAACTCGAAATATTGGCATACCTCGCGTAATTCCCATTGACTTTGCTTCATAGGAAAGGGCTGAAACTATTCCGCGCTCGGCCCCAGTGACCACAGGAAGATTTTTTAGTCGCTGATCTTTTGCGACTTCTACCCCAACAAAAAAAGCATCACCATCCATATGCAAGATGACTTTCTCGAAATTTACTCTTGATGATTTTCTCGTCACAATAAAATTACCGACGCAGAGCGCGTACTCCCGTTGGGGCAAGAGCACTCATGGCAATCCTGCGTTAAGCCCTCTTGATAACTCCGACTACCTTTCCATTAATTGCGAAGTCGTCGCTGGGAAGGATGATGATGGGTTTAAACGACTCACTTGATTCCGAGGAGAGCAGAATCTGTCCCTTTGCAGTATCAAAACTATATTTTTTTAAGTTTGCTGCTCCGCCAATTATGGAAAGCACATAGTCACCATCTCTTATGTTTCGGTCCTCCTGGTCAACAAGCACGTAGTCGCCATCTTCGATGCTCTTACCTTTCACGTTTGCACGGTTAAGGGAATGCCCTGAAGCGCGTAGTGCAAAAATTCCACTTACCCTTGGAACAAGTGCCCTCTGTACAGTGAGATATCCCTCTACATTCTCCTCCGCAAGAAGCTCCGCTGGTCCACAGTTTGCTGAACCCACAAGTGGAATAGAAACAAACTCAAAACCAGAGAGCGTGCCTGAGAGGGACATTGAAAATTCAAATGGCGCAATAGTTGATGCGAGGGACATTGCACGCGCCATCTTTGGCTCACGCTCGATGTATCCTCCTGCTTTTAGTTTTTCGACATGATAGTGTGCAGTAGAAACTGATGCAAACTTGAAATGTTTTTGTACCTCCTCGAGCGAGGGGGCAATTTCATGTTTCAGCAAAAACGAGCGAATGAAGTCGAGTACTTCCTTCTGTTTTTTTGTCAGCACGGGGTTCATTGGAGACATAGTCATATCTAATTAATTTCTAATACTATTTTAAGTATAGAAAATAATTAGAAAGTATGCAAGTCGCTTGTCCACAGGCCATATTCCCACATAACTCTTCCCCTATTCCCGAGATATACCTAGTTGGGGTGGTTTTTTGCAAGTGGGCGTCTGGAATATTTGCGAAAATGTGTGCGCGGTGTTAGACCAAGGTAAGAAAGCACAAGGATTTGACATGAACCAGACAAGAAGTACGGTCCTCTCGAGAATCCAAGGCTCCCTACTGGGAGTGATGATTGGTGATGGAATGGGGATGCCCGTTGAAACAATGTCACGTGCAAAAATCATCGAAGTGTTTGGTCCGGGCGGTGTACGGGACTTTGTTGATCCAGTGCAGACACGCATCGAAGACACACGACACATGCGCCCAGGTGACACGACTGACGACTGGCAGCTCACAAAAGTTGTTCTCATCTCGATCATTCGCACGGGTGGATGGAACCAGGAACGTGCCATTTTGGCGCACGTTGATGCGCTGCGAAGCACGACCTTCGGCTGGGGTAAAGGTTCCGTTTCTGCGGTGCAAGAAATCATTGATGGACTCCGCGACGGAAGGTCTCCGCCGACACCAAAACCCAAACAAGGACTTGGCAATGGAGTCATCATGAAGGTGGCGCCACTCGCGCACTTTCATGCACTCATGCAGCACCATGGACAGACGGAAAACCTCAAGCTACTCGTCGCGTACACCAAGGAACTGGGTGCCATCACGCACAGTGACCCGAGGGCTTGGATTTCTGCATTTGCCATCGCCTCACTTATTACGCGATGTGTACTGCATGCAGGTGAAGCCAGAATCGAGGATCGGCATATCTTTGCACTCGCTCGTAATGTGGGACTGATTGAGCGCTGCTTCGTCGACAACCCCTCACGGCGCGTACTTGAGGAACTCATCGGAAATGTTCCGTATTGCACTCATGGTAGTTCCTACTTACATGAGCGATTTGGCTCGGGATTTACTGCGCTTGAGACATTGCCGTTTACCATTGGCACATTCCTTCGTCACCAAAAAGACTTTGAATCTGGCGTACTCGAAGCAGTAAATGCTGGTGGTGATACCGACACCAACGCCTCTATTGTGGGTGCACTCATTGGTGCCACCGTTGGCATTGAGGGCATTCCGAGAAAGTGGCGTGAATTTAGGCCCGAGTACAAAGAAGCACTTTCGCTCGGCGAAGAACTCTGCGGACTCTTTGTCGGTGAGCGAATCGAAGCATAACAACCACCCCCTCGGGTGGTTTTTTGTCTGGGCTTGACGTTTCTTAAAAATAGTGGAGAGTAATACCTAGCTCAGCACCTTGAAAGGTTGACATGGATACGGACACCCTGCACCGACGTGAAATTCCAACTGCACAAAAAATGGGTATGCACGCGACTCTCGCGTCACAGCAAAATAAACTCAAAAAAATCGGAATACATAACGGCAAAACCGAAACCGCAACACTTCTCGTACTCGGCGAAGAACTTATCGCACCAGTATTTCATTTTAACGTCGAATCACTTGCCGAGCTTGCGATAATCAATAATTTTGGAATAGCCCGGTGTGCAGCAAGGGTGGGCAATAGCATCTATGTGTTTATTGCGCCACAAGTAGGGCGTGTCGAAAAACACACCCTTTATCCAGCACAAAAATATCCCGAAGAATGGAGTGCGCGGGCACTTGAACTTGCAATAAGCGACCTTGGAGAATTTGCCAAGTATGCAGGTGGAGTCAACGTACGCTTTTGCCCACAAACACCCTCGACGTTTCACGAGCCAATTCGCGACAAAAAAGATGTGTTTTACTTCTATGTTTTCACAACACCTTCTGGGGGTGAAGATGAAGCATTGTATCCCAGTGAAATGTTTGGTGAGAGTATCGAAGTGTCAGGCGGTTTCTTTCCGCACCTTAAACCCACGCATGGGCGCGGAGTTATTCTGAGTGACGGCAAAATAAATATCGCTCAAGTAGTTGGTAACAATGTCTATCTACTTTGGGACCCTATCGTGCTCATGGGTGAAAAAATGGCGATAGGGAGGTTGGTGTTTAGAAAAACGCTGGCGCATATTTTCAGTTATCTACTCAGTGACAAATCGAAAGTTGACGAACACCCGGATGCCGGCGCATCATTAACCGAAGAGAACGTCCGCGACCAGCTCGACATCTTTGCGAAGGCTGGACACTCATCACTCTTGGAAGATCTGGCAAAACGAGAAGAGAAAATTCGCAAAAAAGAGCAGGAATTGGCACACATGAAAGCTGAGTTTGTATTCATCCGACGGTTGAACAATTTCATCATTCGCGAGAATCTACTAGACGGCGAACTCCAAAACAACTTACTTCGTGATCGCAAGCGGATACTCGACCACAAAATGCTGACGGGGGTCCGCATCACGAAGCATGGGATTGAGGTTGATACGAAATTGATTCGCATCGCGCACAATCAGAAAATCTATCGCATCGGGACATTCACGTTACGTTTCAGCTTCCATGGGGAAATTTCGATTTGGACACGCAAGACACTGCATCCCACGTCTGTTCCGCATCCACACATCTCTGCATGGAATGGTCCGTGCTTTGGAAATGCTGACGAGGCTATCAAGGATGCGGTTGCAGAATTTCGCTACGGAGACGCCGTAGACTATCTTCTCGATTGGCTTGAGAACGGCTACACCCCAGAGCTCGTTGTCTGGAACATGCTGGAAGAGTGGCCGACCGAAGAAGCATCCATGGAGGCTGCATAATGAACGAGGTAAATGGACTAAACTTCTCCCAACAATGTCGACTCTTTGATCCAAAGATGGCTCGGGCGGTGCATGTCATTGGGGTGGGGTCCGTAGGAAGTCATGTCGTCAACAACCTCGTGCGTGTTGGTGTCACCGACATCACGGTGTGGGATGATGATTCAATCGACTCACACAACATTGGACCATCGCTCTACGGACACAATGACCTTGGCCAATACAAAGTAGACGCACTGGCGCACTTAGTCCTTCGCGATACTGGAGTGTGCGTCAAGGTAATGCGCAAAATGTACGAAGGTGAGCCGATTCGCGGAACCATCGTGTCTTCTGTCGACAACATGGAGGCGCGAAAGTTGATTTGGGGAAGTATCAAGAAAAAACTTTTTGCGGACATACTTCTCGACACGCGCGTTGCAGAGAATTTCGCACAAATATTTGCAACACGTCCCTGCAACGAAAGCGACATCGCACATTACGAGCACTATCTCTCCTACTCAACTGAAGAAGCGAACCGCCAAATGTGCGGGGGTCACAGTATTGTCTTCATCGCATCACGTGTTGCGGCGACTGCAGTTGAGTGCTTGTGTGATTTCTGGAGTTCTGGTAAAACAATGTTTGTACGCTTGGAGCAATTGGGCTCTGACGTTTTCATCCACCCCCAACCCAAAGGAGCGGGAATATGAAAAAAGGCATGATGCATGTCACCGTAAATCAGGTCCCCCTCAAGGGACAGACAACGGTGCAAAAGCTCGAGGTGGCAATGACGGCCACCACTGTTGGTGAAGTACTCAAGGCTGCGGGCCTCAGTATCAAGAACCGCACCGTTACCGTCAATGGGAACCCCGCAACGGTTGATACCGTTGTTCAGCCAGATGCTTCCGTCAATCTCCGTGTTACCGAGCGTCCGCAGGGCTCGTAAACACCGCACTTCATACCACCCCCTTGGGTGGTTTTTTGTTAAAGTAGATTTCTTGTCTTGGATTTTCCAAAACACCCAATAACGGTTTATCCACCTCTCACCTTATTGAATAATTTGACACTGAGTTAAATAGGTGATATAATTGAAATATCGCCACAAAGGAGCTGAAATGCCCAATTTGCTTGACTGGATTCGCGGCCTCATTCAAAGAAATTTAACTGAGGATGCCCCCGAGACAGTTTTTCTGGGGGGTGAGGCGTCGGTAGGTGATGAATTGATTGCGGACCTGCAGGAGTTCGGCCAGCCCGAAGAGCAGTCTCCGCAGTACTAGCACTGCAGAGCGAAAGAAGCCCCGTTCCACACGGGGCACTTTTCTACCCCAAAAACCCCTAACCCCTGTACCTTTACTGGGTTTTCTGCTAGGATTGCGTTCTAGCTCGACAACTGAATGAAAGATAAAATACGAATAAACAACCAAATCAAGTCCCCAATGCTCCGCGTCATAGACGACAATGGCAGTCTTGGCACAATGGCGACCAATGACGCAATAAAGCTTGCAATGGAAAAAGGTCTTGATTTGATCGAAATCTCCCCCAATGCATCCCCCCCCGTTGCAAAAATAACGGACTATGGTAGATTCCAGTACACCACGCAAAAGAAAGAAAGGGATGCGCGTGCAAAAGCCCATATCACTGAAACGAAGAATGTGCAGATAAAAATCGGCACTTCCGAGAGAGATCTCGAGTTGAAGGCGAAAAAGGCTTCGGAGTGGCTACGCGAGGCACACCGCGTAAAGCTCGACTTGTTTCTTCCGGGGCGAACGAAGTACATGGATGTAAAGTTTCTAGAGGAGCGACTGGACCGAATACTGCGCCTGGTAACCGAGGAATACAAAATTGCAGAAGAGCCCAAGAAGAGCCCAAAGGGCCTCACTATCGTCATCGAAAGAGGAACCGTAAAACCAAAAAAGGAAATGCGTCCTCCGCGAGAAAAAACTGAAGGTGCTGTTCCAAAAGTTGAAGCGCCCGTCGCACCAGTAATCGTAGAAAAAAAATCATGAAAACAAACAAATCATATGCAAAGCGTGCAAAGGTAACGAAGTCTGGTAAGGTTCTTTTGCGCAAGCCGGGCATCAATCACTTTAATGCAAAGATGCCTCGGTCGAATCAACTCGCAAAGAATCGCCGTACTACCCTTCCCATGTCCGCAAAAGCCAAACAGCGTTTTCTTTTGGGAGTCTAAACTGAGTTTCATCATTAATTAATCCGATAACGAGTAAGATATGTCACGCGTAAAACGAGGAGTAACATCAAACAAACGACGCAGTAAGGTCCTCAAGGCCGCTAAGGGTTACCGACACGGTCGCTCAAAAAAGGAAATTGAGGCAAAGGTCGCACTACGCAAGGCGGGTGTGTACCAGTTTACACATCGCAAAGACAAAAAGAATGACTTCCGCCGTATGTGGTCAGTAAAAATGAATGCAGCACTACGCCCACTCGGATTTACATATTCAAAGTTCATCGGAGTTGCCTCGAAGAAGAAGATAATCCTCGATCGCAAGATCCTCGCCACACTTGCAGAATTCAACCCCGAGGTCTTCACTCGAGTTGCAAAAGAAGTAATGAAATAAAAAAACCACCGTATGGTGGTTTTTTGTCGCACGCGGTCATGCGCGAACATGGATGGCACTTATTTATCGTGTATTGCTAGTGGTGACACAATTCCATCGGTTACTGTATCGTCCAAAAATACCAGAGCGTCCGCTAGTAGCTGGGACAGGTGGTCTATGTTAACTCCCGCAGGTGTCATGTGATTTCCTACCAGGCGTTGCAGTACCAACCACTTGAGTGGCTCACGTAGGTTATGCGCCTCCTTTTGGATAGCGGCACCATGAAGACATCCGTAAATACTTCTCAAGATATATCTCGCACGCACTTCAGAAACACTATTAATAAGAATATCATCAAATTCCGACATGTTTGTTGCCGTGTTTAACTGAACTAGTATTCCTTCACCAAGTGTTGTGCCCCAATCTTCAGAACATATTTTTTCATATTCAGTAACGGTGAGTTTATGTAGATGCGCCCGTAGTGACGGCTCGCTAGGTAGGCCTAGGCCTAACGCGAACTTTTTAAGCTCCCCCTGCATATCATCATTGCCTTTTATAATCAATTGTCCATGAATTTGCTCAAAAAGAGAGTCCCAAAAACCACCCAAGGATAATTCGAGCTCTTGCGAGCTCAATCCAAGCGGAAACGCCCCTCTTGCAAGGCAATCATTTTTTAACTCAAATTCGTATAACCGTGCAATGAATTCATTCAGGTCACCCGCAGAAAGCAGCACTTCTCGAACCTCTTCCAGTCCAGCGTACTCAGCGGCGGGAATAATTCCCTCCTCCCGCTGACTACTGCCTGTGGAAATAGGGAGATTGCTCCCACCTTCGTAGAGATGATCTGAATTTGGTGACCATGGCATGTAGCTCATGTTAGCACGCGTCCTGCACGGTGCACACACTATTACCACGTAGACCACAAGATACTTCCTCGCTCAAATTTTTCAAGATATGCATTTGTTTTTTTAAAATGTTTATTTCCCAAAAACCCCGCGTGTGCAGATAATGGCGACGGATGCGGGGATTCAAGGATGAGATGTTTTGAGGTATCAATGAGATCCCTCTTTTTGCGCGCATAATTCCCCCAAAGCAGAAATGCGACGTGCGTATTATGCTCACTCACTGCACGAATAACCGCATCGGTAAACTCATGCCAACCCAAATTAGCGTGTGAATTTGCTTGTCCCTCCTGTACGGTGAGTGAAGCGTTGAGAAGTAGCACCCCCTGCCTCGCCCAATCACTAAGGTCGGGGTTTGTACGGACTGGAGTTCCATATTCACTAGCAATTTCCTTAAAGATATTCTTGAGCGACGGCGGGACGGGATTGGTCGAAACGGTAGAAAATGCGAGCCCATCCGCCACACCGGGAGTGTGATATGGATCCTGCCCAAGAATAACAACGCGCACGTCTTTTGGTGCGCACAGTTCAAATGCACGAAAAACCTTCCCCTCGGCCGGGCAGACCTCACGGGACTCCACGTAGGCAGGCAGGGTTTTATATTCAACAAAACGTTGCCATGCTGTGGATAGAACTAATTTTCCAACACCCCGACTCATATCCTAAAATTCTAGCGTGTGCTCATCCTTCGGTGCGGGTACCACCGCATCAAGACCAAGATAATCTTTAATGCGCTGGGCGAGGAACATCGAGGCTTTTGGCTCGCCGATGGTCACAAATATCTTCTTGAGCGTATCACGCCCTCCCTCCACAAACTCCATAAGATGATCCATGTCTTTATGCCCTGAGTAGCCATGGATGTTATAGATTTTTGCTTTCACCGCAATATCATCACCGTACAACCGCACAGACTTCTCTCCCTCCGCCAAACGCCTTCCCGGAGTGCCTGCTGCCTGATAACCCACGAGGAGTACCGAATTCTTCTTATCGCCCAGATAGTGCTTGAGGTGGTGCACAATGCGCCCACCATTCGCCATTCCCGAGCCAGCCATAATGACCTTAGGGCCCTTCGTTTGCCATATCTCCATGGATTCTTGTTTTGTCTCGGTGAAATATAAACGAGGAAATCGAAACACATCATCACCACTCTTAATAATGTGCTGAGTTTCTTTGTTGAAATATTTGTCACTGCGACGATATATTTCGGTTGCTTTTATCGCAAGCGGAGAGTCTACGAATATTTTTACGTCAGGGAGATTGTGGTGTTCCACGAGATCATTGAGTTCAAATAAAAGCTCCTGTGTTCGTTCGAGCGAGAAGGCGGGAATAAGCAATACGCCCCCATGTGCAACTGAATCAGTGATGATGGTACGGAGTAATTCTTTCCGCTCATCACGATTCTCATGATTGCGATCACCATACACCGACTCCATGAGCAGATAGGTCGCACCCTTGATTGAGTCGGTGTCACGCAACAGTGGGGTTGGTGAGTTACCGAGGTCTCCCGTGAAAACCATTGTCGTCTCGTTGTAGGTAAGGAACATCATCGCGGAGCCAAGAATATGCCCTGCATCTTTGAACTCACAAGAAAGCTCCGGAGTAATCTGAAACTTTGTGTAGTACTCGTGAGATTTCCAAAGCTTCATCGTGTCACGTACATCACGTTCGGTATAAATAGGCTCTTTGCCGTCCTCCACGGCTTCATGCTGAAGGATGCGCGTAGTGTCGAGAAGCATCAGCTCGGTCAGCTCTTGTGTGGGCGGTGTAGAATATATCACTCCATGAAAACCCTCCTTTACTAATTTAGGAATTCTTCCTATGTGGTCAATGTGGGCATGTGTTACCAAAAGTACATCCACTGACTTTGGGTCAAAGCCAAATTCAGCCCTGTTTCGGTCATCAGCAAATTTATCACCCTGGAAAAGACCACAATCAATGAGGATTCTTTTTCCATCCGCGGTAAACATAAAATTTGACCCCGTTACAGACTCTACTCCTCCAAAAAATCCTACGGTCGCTTGTTTTGTCATATCTTTGCATTATACCCTCCCCGAATAAAAATCCATGCAGCAACGAGTGCGCCAATCAAGTCATTCGTTAAATCTGACAGTGTGTCAGTCAGATCATGCACTGTTGCGCGCTCGATAAATGTCTGCGACGAGAGCTCAAACAATTCCCACGCGAGACCAATTATCATCACCACTGCGACCGATAGGGTCACCACAAAAAAGGTTCCCGTGTCCTTCCTCCTTGGGTGTGGCGCACCATAGTACGCAGCAAGAGAGGCGAGTCCTATCCAGAGACCTCCCAAAAAATGCATAGGAATATCAAACCACCAGATGAAAAAATACAGCTTCCAATAGAACGCTGCGGCGTTCACGATTGCGAGCAAGAGTATAAGCGCAACAATTATTCGAGCAGGAAAATTCTTGCGCATGAGTACTTTTCATAATATCAAATTACATAAAAAAGAAACATCTCGCCCGTAGATTGCGGAGCGAGATGTCTCAAATTTCAGGGACTGAACCCTGTGGTATTCGGAAGGAACCTATTTATCATAGGTGGGCAACCTCAACCAGCAATCCAAGGATTGTGGTGATTCGGTCAGCCCCGTTCCTGAACTAGGGTTTTTCCGAATACTTTCTCATTATATCACAAAAACTTATCCACATGTTATCAGCAACTTCTTAGACATTTTTACTAGTGTTTTCCACAGAAAAAGGCCCGTTAGGGCCTTTTTCAAAAAACACTCAATGCAGAATATCATTCCAATATTCCGTCCATGTTCACATCATACAGCATGCGCTCTCCGACGTGCGTGTACTTGATTAAGTCACCGTCAGCAAACCACACCTTAAGCTCACGATTTGCCTCAGAAACTTGATCTGAACAATGCACAAGGTTTCTCACTGCACGGACATCAATTCCTGCGATTTCATACGAATCACTTGTAAAATCTCCGCGAATAGTTCCGACATCTGACGTGAGCGGCTCTGTGCCACCTACAAGCTTCTTTATCACACCCACCGCTTGATTTCCCTCAAATGCCATAAGCACAACAGGTGAAGAGGTGAGGAAATCAAGGAGGCCGTTTAGTATATCCCGTCCATACTCGATAGCGGGCTTATCTGCTTTTCCACCATCCCTCTCTATATCTGCCATAATTCGTCCCCCCACTTTTTCACACCACGCATCATCTTTTCCATAGTGTGCGGCTGCCTGCTCGCGCGTTGGAACTACCATCTTCATTCCCACAATCTTTAGTCCTGTTCGCTCAAGTCGCTTTATAACTTCACCGACAAGAGTGCGTTGTACTGCGTCTGGTTTCAGAATAACAAAAGTGCGCTCGAATTTAGGGTGTAATTTTTCCATATAACATTATTTAATTCGTAAGTTGCTCCATCGTAACAGAAACTAGGCAGTACGCAACTATTTCCTATTTGGTGAGTGCACGGGTGTCGGTTTCTCCCCACCAAGACCAAATTGATGCTTGAGTAGCTCGTCACTCTCTGGAAGCTTCACCTTAATTTCGAGATGATGGAGCTTTAATAGTTCGTATAACTGAATACTTGAAAGTGGTCCGCTGTTTTCCTTCATCGCTGAAAGCAGGTCGTGCTTAAAGCCTCCAATTCGTGCAAGCTCACCATAATCCCGCACATTCACCATGCCGTGTCTCGTGAGATTTTTTATCACCGCACCTTCATCAGGAGAGAGTTTTCGTCCCACCTCCTTTTCAAGCAGTGCCACAATACGCACTTCTTCTGTGCCCCGCGTAACAACAGATGCAGCCTCAGATTTCAAAAACTGTGCATCTCGACTAAGAAGTGGGTTGCGTAGTTTGCCCGCAGCTTCAGATTCCACACTATGCGGGACGGGGACTGAGTCCACTGGCGACTTTATATTCGGAGGTGGTGTTATCACCGCATCTTTGGGCAGCTCGCGTGCGTGTGCTTCGGGAACAATCTCAGCATGTAGTGGATTTATCGGAATTACGGGTGGTGCCGACTTTGGTGGTGCGACGATCTCATCAAGAGCCTCAATTGGCGGTATTTTCGGCAACGCCACCGGAGTAGCAGCAAGTTTTGTAGGAGCGCTTTTTCCGGAAAGAGCATCAGGCAACCAGCGAGCAAGCGCCACACCAGTAAGGGCAAATCCTGCGCGCCAAATCGCTGACTTTACGGCGGTTTTAATTACCGTCTTTTTTCTTGTTTCCTCAACCCGATTCTGGCGAAGTCCGGTTAATCGCTCTGCCTCATCCTTCATTTTACCTTGATCAACCATAGTCATGAGCGCGCCGCGGTGGAGAGCCTGAACAAAGGAAAGTTGATTGGCAAGCACCTCTCCCTTGCGTGCATCAGTGACATCAAGCGAGGATCCTCCGAAATTTATCATGCCTTTTCTAAACTTTGCCGCCATCAGCATTGTGGTTTGTGCAACTTTTTTCTCGAGTAACTCTTTTTCCTTCGCATCGGTTGTCTCCTCAAGCTTCAGAGTAAGGCGCGCAATGCGGTCTGTAAAAAATGATGAGTCAGTAAACTCTTTCAGTTTACGCGTTTTAACTTCATAAAGTTCGTGACCTTTTTCGTTTTTCTTTATTTTCTTTTTCTCGCCATCCTCGTAGATTGGAGCATCATATTCAAACTCTTCACGCTCATCCTCTTCGCTCATGCGGCCGCTGACGCGCTTCGCCCTCATTAATTCATTACCCTCATTTTTGCCTATTCCGTATCCCACTGCACCCGCGGCGGCTACTCCAAGTGGGATAGCGGCGACAGCGAGTAGAGGTGAGGCAAGTATTCCCGCGGCAGCCACCGCGGCCCCGCGTGTCATTGCTCCATAAAGCATGAACGTACCTCGTGCCTTCATGAACTCGTTTCGAGCAATCTTCCAAGCCGGGGTATGTTCTATTTGCGATAAAGCCGTCTCTGCGTCAGGATGCGCGTTTTGTAATTGATTCATGGCCACTCGCTCATCAAGCGCATTCATCTGGAGCATCGCTCGCTCATTTGCATTCTCAACACCATCTGCAGTAAATTTCTTTGCAAAAACTTCGAGTAGTGTCGCTCGTGCGTTCTCAAAATTCTGTCGCGAAGTTTCAATCGTCTTCCTGTCCCCACGACCCACATCAGTTGACTCGTAGAGCCACTCGTGCGGAATCTTTGCAAACGCAGTTGCAGTTTTATTAAAATTCTCCAGTGCCAAAAGATGTTCTCCCGTAAGTCTTTTGTCCTCTAGTGACTCAAACAAATCACCACGCGACACATAGTTAATGCGCATCTCTCCTCCCTCTACGACCACATCGGGGCCCGCGTCAGCAAACTGGGCAAGCGACTCGATATGTCCTAGTTTTATGGAGAGTCTCCTGATATCATCGATGCGATTATCATTCGTTCCCCTCGCCTTCGCGAGCAACTCCTTCTCAAGCTCCGCAATGCGGCGCACGGGTTTGAGCAGTAAGCCCTGAAGTCCTCTTTGCCAACCAGAGAGATTTTCCCATTCTTTTTTCTGTGTCTCACGTGCTTCTTTTTTTATGTCGGTAAATGTAAGCTGCTCAAGGTTGCGTAGCACTAATAATTGCTTTTCTGGACTTAAGGCACTAAAAACAGGCAGTACGCCAAGCTCTTCCTCGAGGATTCCAAACTTGGTTTCAAAAAGTTTTGCGACACGAGCATCCACCTCTTTGGGTGCAGTTTCGCTGGTTGTAGTTTTTGGAAAATCAGGCGTTGGTGTCGGTGCTTCTGGATTTGTCGCCATCGCCGCAAGCTCCAGAGAGCGTGCTGCCGCATCTTCGCGTGAAGGAATGGTCTCCTCACTCGTTATGTCATGCCCAGCTTCAAGTGTGGATGCCAAAAGTGAACTGACGTCCTCTGGAGGAATAATACTAAACGCATCCCGCTCAGTACTCATCGGACTCAGCGTCCAATTTTTTGGAATTGCTGCAAACCGCTCTCTTGTTTCAGCACTCCAGTTTTCTTCAATTGCCTTGTCGTACGCAGACAATGTGACAGACGGAGTCTCGACACGTCCCTTTGCTTCACTCGCCTCCTTGCTTACCGCAGCTACTACTTTTGTTGGAACAACTGGGGCGACCGGCTTCCTTGCGAGTGTTAGAGCGCGCTTTGCGGCCTTTTCCGCGTCGTGGGCAGCAGCGCCGACAGCAATGACATCAGCAAATTTCTGCTCTCTTGCCTCATTCGCCTTTTGCGCCTTTTCCTCGGGCGTGTGAACCTCTTTTACTGAGCCAATAATTTTCCCTTCATCAAAAATAGTCGCACCAGGATTAGGGGTCATCGATACGCGGACATGGTGCGTAAGGCGAGATCCCTCAAAGGCACAGAGGTATGTGGAAACTGCTGAGTCGTTTCCTTCCGACTCGTGGTGCTCCATTATTTTTATTCTTTTGTTCTCAGTATTTTTGTCGCTCATTGAAACCGCGCTGATTTCATTAAATGCGCGAACTTCCTCAGGGGTGAGATAAGCAAAAAGTATGCCTGGCCTCATCTCAATTTCCTCATCTGTGGATGAAAGAAAGGACAGTGCGTACTTTTCCATATTTTTTGTTTCGGGACTTTTTTCCTCACCAGACTTGGCTACTGGTGCGGACTCCTCTGTTGGCGCTGCATCAAGTGTAGCGGGTGCTGTTATCCCGTGCGCACGATTGTAACGCTCCTCAATGTTCACCTCCCTCAAGTTGACTATTTCGGGTCGCTCGACGATGGGATGTGCGCGCAAATACCTCGCAACTGCGGGAACTTTTTGAAATGCGAGGAGCCAACGCGCAGGAACGGTACCACCATGATTAAACTCGATAGCTTGTAGCGTGTTTTTGAGTGCACCATAAGTTCCCTGCTCTTTTTCAGCAGCGTATTTTAGGTCGTGTCGCTCGCGCCTTTCCCATTCTAATTTTGCCTGCTGAGCCTCAAACTGATTTTTGCTACTTAAGAGTTCGTCGACCTGTTCCCATGAAATATTTTTAAAATCTATTTTTTCTTTTTTCTCTACATTCCGCTCGATAGGTGGAAGTGGGATTTCCTTGAGCGTTTCTGTGCCCCCCTCACCGAGCGAAAGACCTGATATGCCACCCTCTTGACCTTCCACATACACTCCCGTGAGTGCGGAATTTACTCTGGAGTCTACTGGAGGATACAGCACTGTCTTTGGTGCGCCTGCTTTCAAGATTCCTCCCAGTGCCTCACGTTCACTTACACGCAAATGTTCTGCGGTAAGCTTGCCGTCTGGGTGATTTGCGTTTGGTTCTGAGTGATATACGATTTTTGCTTTTTTAATAGAATCCTGTGCTGACTCTCCATATCCGGGAGGATTTATCGCGGGAGCATCAACACGCACCCCTGTTTCCGCATTCACAATCCCGCCCCCATCCTTCACTTCATAGACTCCGGGAAATTGTGTGGCGAGCCTTTCTGCTTCAACGATTGCAGCGAGGCCTTCAGTAACCACCCGCTCAAGAGCCTCATCGTTTGCCGCCCCCACAATGTCACTCTGAGATACCTCTGTGCGATTTTCTTTACCAGAATCCCAGTGATGTTTGCGACCACGATTTTCTCTTTCCCTTCGAAACATTTCTCCTCGTACCTCCTGTGATGACCACACATTTACACCATACTGCTGAAGAATCTTTTCATCTGTTGTGCGGATGGCACCTTGCAACTCCTCGGGTAATTGTACAAAGTCACGCACCACAAGATCAAGCATCGCGTCGATATTGCGCGCTGCGATATCTGAATCTCTTTTTGCCCTTGCCTCCTTAAGAGCGGCAGAATGAAACTCATTTTCAAGCTGACGCTTTCGCTCGATTTCTGTCCGTGTAAGGATGCGCTCGTCTTGCATTGTTGCGAGCTCTGCCTCAACAGCATTCAGCTGCTCAACTGCCCCCTGTATTCCCTTGTGCGGAGCTCCCTGTAGATAAAGGTTTGCGTCTTTTTCTTGTCTGCTGACAACACGAATATGGTTAATACGATCAACTATGCGTTTCCATTTTTCGGATTGCTGATCTGCTGCGGACACCTCATCATCACCTGAGGAGGTGACGGCCTCAGCCCCCGCAAGTTCGCTATCTGTAATATTTACTTCTTGTTCCGCAGGCGAAGCTAGTGCATCATCGTGATGTGCACTCCCTTCATCATCTTCCCCGTTGTTGCGTCGCCTGCCACCCTTGGAGGCTCGAGATACTTTACCAAATTCGTCTTCATTTTCAGGAGAAAATACCATATTATAATTATATCAAAAAAATAGTGTTTTGTCAATTCAACCGCTCTCCACTCTCCATGCTGTTATTGTAGCAAAAAACACATACGTAAGCATGTGTTTTCCTTGTTTGTGCCTATGCCTGAGAGTCCCAACGTGACCCCTGTGGTGCTGCGGGTATTGGTGCGGATTGCACTTGTGGCACGGGTGCACTTGCGGGCGGGACTGGGGCGCCCGTTGGCTGTGGTGGTTTTGAGAAAAGCACAGAGTCCATGTGGAGTGCAGGATTCTTTTTTATGGCAAACTGAAAAGCCCTTCTTCCGTATGCATCAACATTCTCTCCAGGTGCGGGACTTACGCCGGTACCATTATAAATTTTCTGAACCAGGCGCTGTGCCTGTATAAATTCCTTTCCTGCGGGAGTCACCTCCATGCCCGGAAGGACTTTTTGGGACAATACTCGCTCTGCACTATAGGTTGGGGAATTCCAGTCAAGATTACCGCGCACCGTTACGCTTTTGTTTGCAATATTCCACATGGTGTTTCCCCTATCAACAATTTCAGAGTCAACGGGTGGCTTCGCGAGAGTAGCCGCCATGCGATCCAAATACGCGCCCGCTGTTTCATCTTTTCCGGGACGAAATCCCATCGCCCCAGCTTTTCCTATGAGCACCTGCATTTGAAGACGCGCAGCCTCAGGTGTTCCATTTTCAACATTGTGATTCCGTTCTCCAAAAAAATCGAGTGCTTTCACCT
>Ga0209824_10000058_pt1 | contig 88204 bp, 72 predicted proteins | sample VDWuncwatermetaG_FD_184124 | JGI IMG/M metagenome (GOLD analysis project Ga0209824, IMG submission 184124) | Wastewater microbial communities from Netherlands to study Microbial Dark Matter (Phase II) - VDW unchlorinated drinking water (SPAdes)... ... | reverse complement strand
GTATGGCTGGATCAGGCTTTCGCCCATTGTCCAAAATTCCCCACTGCTGCCTCCCGTAGGAGTCTGGACCGTGTCTCAGTTCCAGTGTGGCTGGTCGTCCTCTCAGACCAGCTACGGATCGTCGCCTTGGTGAGCCTTTACCTCACCAACAAGCTAATCCGGTATCGGCCACTCCGAAAGCGAGAGGTCTTGCGATCCCCCCCTTTCCCCCTCAGGGCATATGCGGTATTAGCGTAACTTTCGCTACGTTATCCCCCACTTCCGGATATGTTCCGATATATTACTCACCCGTTCGCCACTAACTAAAGAGCAAGCTCTTTAATCCGTTCGACTTGCATGTGTAAAGCATACCGCCAGCGTTCAATCTGAGCCAGGATCAAACTCTTAAGTTCAATACCTGTTTTGGTTCTCTGCAGAACCGATCTTACTCAAAGAAAATCACTTAACATGATTTTTTTCGACTTTGTGTAAGGCACTACTATATTTTAAAGTCGTTATCTTTTTAAGAACCCGAAAGTCCCGATAACTACCAAAAATCAAGCACCTACACTCGTCGATTGTTTAATTTATTTTTTTAAAGAGCGTTCGCTTTGCAGCGAAGAGGTCAGCATTATAGAGACTTAAAACACCTTGTCAACTACATTTTGAAATCTTATTTCCTTCTCTCAAACAGGCAAAACCGAATCAACTTCAATTCTTCAAACTTACAGCTACCTGCAAGCTTCGTTTCAAACCTCACCTGAGCGAAGAGGTGCGCATTATAGACACTTAAAACAGCCTGTCAACTAATTCTTCACACCCTTATTGCCTCTCAACCACAACATCAGGAAACGCAATCATTTTATTGATTTTTAAGCTTTTTCTGTCTCCAGTTCCGCTTCGTTTCAACCCCTGTTCCGGTGAAGAGGGGCGCATTATAGACATCAGAATCCTCACGTCAACACATTTCGGAAATATCACTGCAATAACCTGCACTATCCCTGTTTTTTCCTGTAGCTGCCCGATATATATCGGCTAAAGCAAAGAACCGCAGGGAGCGCCTGCGGTTCTTTGAACAAACGAGCATAGCCCGCTTCTATCAGACCTAGTGGTATTTGCGGCTCAACTCATGCACTGCCGCCACCATTGCGGCCACATTTTCCGGATTAGTGTGCTGCGAAATCCCGTGACCCAGATTAAACACATGCCCACTGCCGTAACCATAACTGCTCAGCACTTTTTCAACCTCGTTACGAATCGCATTTGGATTTGCGAACAGCACAGCCGGATCAAGATTTCCCTGCAGGGCCACTTTGCCGCCGACCTTCTGACGCGCGACACCGATGTCCATCGTCCAGTCCAGCCCAATTGCATCGCAACCTGTGGCGGCAATACTGTCGATCCACAATCCGCCGCCTTTAGTAAAGACAACATTTGGAATACGCACACCGTCTTTTTCTTTGATCAAACCCTCAACGATGCGCTGAGTGTAAGGCAGGGAGAATTCATGATAAGCCGAATGTGACAACACACCACCCCATGAATCGAAAATCATCACAGCCTGCGCACCCGCTTCAATCTGCGCATTCAGGTAAGCGATCACAGACTGTGTCGTCACTTCCAGAATGTGGTGCATCAGTTTTGGTTCGTTGTACATCAGTGTTTTCACACGCGCGTAATCGTCGCTGCCGCCGCCTTCAACCATATAGCATGACAAGGTAAACGGGCTGCCCGAAAAACCGATCAGCGGAACACGACCATCCAGCGTCTTGCGAATCTGTGACACCGCATCCGTTACATAGCGCAGCGTCTTGTCGATATCTGGCACCTGCAATGCCATGATGGCCGCTTCGTCGCGCAACGGACGTTCAAACTTAGGGCCTTCGCCATCAGCAAAATACAAACCCAGACCCATCGCATCCGGAACAGTCAAAATGTCGGAGAACAGAATCGCCGCATCCAGAGGATAGCGATCCAGCGGCTGCATAGTCACTTCGGTAGCAAAATCGGGATTCTTGCAAAGCCCCAGAAAACTGCCGGCACGTGCGCGAGTCGCGCGATATTCCGGCAAAAATCGACCGGCCTGGCGCATCATCCACAACGGCGTGTATTCAGTTGGCTGACGCAGCAATGCGCGCAGAAATGTGTCATTTTTTAGCTTGAAGTTCATTTAGTGGCCTTTAGTTCGTATTCATTTAACGGGACGTATCCCGTACCCTGCAAATTATCGAGGTAAAACTGACGATCCCATCAAAAACGCGTCCACAGAACGAGCACACTGACGACCTTCGCGAATTGCCCAGACAATCAGCGACTGACCGCGGCGCATATCACCCGCAGTAAACACGCGATCCACACTGGTGCGATAATCATCCGTGTTTGCTTTAATATTGCCACGACCGTCTTTTTCAACACCAAACGCGTCGAGCACTTTTTGCACCGGACTGACAAAACCCATCGCCAGAAACACCAGATCAGCTTTCAGCTCAAATTCGCTGCCAGCTATTTCAGTCATCTTGCCGCCAATCCACTCCACTCGAACCGCGCGCAGCTTTTCAAGTTTGCCATTGCTGCCGATAAATTCTTTGGTAGCAATCGCCCAGTCGCGGTTACACCCCTCTTCATGAGAACTCGACGTGCGCAGCTTCATTGGCCAGTTAGGCCAGGTCAACGGCTTGTTTTCCTGTTCGGGTGCGCGTGGCATCACTTCAATTTGCGTAACGGACAACGCGCCATGACGATTGGATGTGCCCACGCAATCGGAACCGGTGTCCCCACCGCCAATCACCACCACATGCTTGCCGGTCGCACGCAACTGTTCTGGCAACATATCACCCGCATTGATGCGATTTTGCTGGGGCAGAAACTGCATGGCATTATAAATGCCCGACAACTCGCGACCAGGAATCGGCAAATCACGCGGGGTTTCCGCGCCGCCACTCAATACCACCGCATCAAATTGAGACAGCAATGTTTCAGGTGATATGGTTTCAACGGACATGTCATTGATGCCCGCTTCACACGCAGTGCCGATAAACACCGACGTTTTAAAGGTCACGCCTTCGGCTTCCATCTGTGCGATGCGGCGATCGATGTGCGATTTTTCCATCTTAAAATCAGGAATACCATACCGCATCAGTCCGCCAATCCGGCTGTTCTTTTCGAACAGTGTCACATCGTGACCGGCACGCGCCAGTTGTTGCGCACACGCCATCCCGGCAGGACCTGAGCCCACAACAGCAACCTTTTTACCTGTCTTCACAGGTGAAATTTGCGGCACAACCCAGCCCTGCTCCCAGCCCTTGTCGATGATCGCATGCTCAATGGACTTGATGCCCACCGCGTCATTGTTGATATTCAGCGTACATGCCGCTTCACAGGGTGCCGGACACAAACGACCGGTAAACTCAGGAAAATTATTAGTTGAATGCAGCACATCCAGCGCCGCGCGCCAGTTACCCCGATACACCAGATCATTCCAGTCTGGAATGATGTTATTGACCGGACAGCCTGATGTACAAAAAGGGACACCGCAATCCATGCAGCGAGCACCTTGCACTTTAGCCTGGTCATCTGTCAGGTGCAATACAAACTCTTTATAGTTAGTCAGTCTCTCTGCGACGGGCAGACTTGCCTCCGACAGTCGGTCAAACTCCATAAATCCAGTTGACTTGCCCATTATGCAGCCTCCTCTTGCTTTGTTTTTTGATCCGCCTGCTCCTGCAATGCACGGCGATATTCCGTCGGCATCACTTTAGTGAACTTGGACAAATAGACTGTCCAGTTCTCCAGGATCAACCTTGCGCGTTCGCTACCTGTGTATAGCAGATGCTTTTCGATCTGTTCACGCAATGCGCGCTCATCGGCCTTGTTGAGATGATTGAAATGCACACGACCATGGCTTTCTGGCACTTCATCATTACTGTCCATCGCGGCCAGTTCTTCAGGAACAGGTTCCAGTGCAACCATAGACAAGTTACATCGTTTCTCGAAATCACCAGTCTCATCAAGTACATACGCGACACCACCTGACATCCCCGCAGCGAAGTTACGCCCGGTCTGACCCAGCACGATCACCATACCACCTGTCATATATTCGCAACCATGATCACCCAGGCCTTCGACCACGGCGATCGCACCTGAATTACGCACGGCAAAGCGTTCGCCAGCCACACCGTTGAAATAGCATTCGCCGGATGTTGCACCGTACAGTACGGTATTGCCGACGATAATATTTTCGTGCGCAACTAAATTCGCGTCACGCGGCGGCATGATGGCGATACGTCCGCCACAGAGCCCCTTGCCGACATAATCATTGCCTTCGCCACGCAACTCGAAAGAAATGCCGTGCGACAAAAAGGCACCAAAACTTTGTCCGGCTGTGCCGTTAAAATTAACCCGTATGGTATCTGCAGGTAAACCGGCATTACCGTAACGTTTAGCCACCTCATGAGACAACATCGTACCGACGGTGCGGTTCACGTTGCGAATCGGACTGTCGATAACGACTGGCTGCTGACTGTTCAATGCATCTTTAGCCTCGGCTATCAGCGTATTATCCAGCGCCTTGTTCAATTCATGATCCTGCTCCTCGGCGTGTTGACGCGCAACCGTGGCCGGCACGAGAGGCTGGTGGAATACCTTTGAAAAGTCGAGTCCTTGCGACTTCCAGTGTGCAATGCCGTGCTTGACATCGAGCAAATCGGAACGCCCAATCAAATCCACAAACCGGCGAATACCCATCTGCGCCATCAACTCACGCAATTCTTCCGCAACGAAGAAGAAGTAGTTCACCACGTGTTCCGGTTGACCGGTAAATTTGCGGCGCAGTTCAGGATCCTGGGTGGCAACGCCAACCGGACAGGTGTTCAGGTGACACTTGCGCATCATGATGCAGCCCTGAACGACCAGCGGCGCCGTCGCGAAGCCGAATTCATCCGCTCCCAGCAGCGCACCGATCAGCACATCGCGCCCCGTTTTCAACTGACCATCAACTTGCAAAGCGACGCGTCCGCGCAACTGATTCAAGACCAGCGTTTGCTGCGCTTCTGCTAAGCCCAGCTCCCAGGGAGTACCGGCATGCTTGATCGAAGACATCGGCGATGCGCCGGTACCACCGTCAAAACCGGATACCACGATGTGATCAGCCTTAGCCTTAGACACACCCGCTGCCACCGTACCGACGCCTACTTCGGACACCAGCTTCACAGAAATCGACGCGGATGGATTCGCATTTTTCAGATCATGGATCAGCTGCGCCAGATCTTCGATGGAGTAAATATCGTGATGAGGCGGAGGTGAAATCAGCCCGACGCCAGGCACTGAGAAACGCAGCTTCGCGATGTACTCGGATACCTTATGGCCTGGCAGCTGACCGCCTTCGCCGGGCTTCGCACCCTGCGCCATCTTGATTTGAATCTGATCTGCACTGGCCAGATACTCTGCAGTGACACCGAAACGGCCGGATGCGACCTGCTTGATCCTCGAGCGCAGTGAATCGCCCGGCAGCATTTCGCGATCCGCTTCGATACGGCTCTTACCGATAATGTCCGAGAGCATTTCGCCGCCCTTCAGAATTTTGAATCGTGCCGCATCTTCGCCGCCTTCACCGGTGTTGGACTTGCCGCCGATGCGGTTCATTGCGATCGCCAGATTCGTGTGTGCTTCGGTCGAAATGGATCCTAATGACATCGCGCCGGTTACAAACCGTTTGACGATTTCTTTTGCCGGCTCAACCTCATCCAAAGGCACTGCTGCACCGACCGGCTTAATTTCAAATAAACCGCGCAACGTTTTGAGCTTGGTGCTTTGTTCATTGATGAGCGATGCATATTCCTTGTAGGTCGATGCATTATTGGTACGCGTCGCCATTTGCAACTTGGCGATGGAATCCGGCGTCCACATGTGCTCTTCGCCCCGCACGCGGTACGCATACTCACCGCCCGCATCGAGTGCATTCGCCAGCACAGGATCATTGCCGAATGCATCCCGGTGCATGCGCAAAGCCTCTTCGGCCACTTCGCTCAAACCGATACCTTCTATCTGAGTCGCGGTGCCGTCGAAATATTGCGCGACAAAGGAGGCATTGAGCCCGATTGCTTCAAATATTTGCGCGCCGCAATAGGATTGGTAGGTCGAAATCCCCATCTTGGACATGACTTTCATCATGCCTTTATCAATTGCCTTGATAAAGCGTTTTTTGGCATCTTTGGCTGCAATACCGGCCGGCAACGCCATTTCTTTAATGGTTTCATAAACCAGCCAAGGACAAACCGCTTCTGCCCCGTAACCTGCCAGCAGTGCAAAGTGATGCACTTCGCGCACTGAACCGGTATCAATAACCAGTCCCGTGCTGGTCCGCAGCCCTTTGCGCACCAGATATTGATGCACTTTTGAACATGCCACCAGTGCTGGGATGGCAACACGCTCATTCGACATGCTGCGATCCGACAGGATCAGCACGTTGCACCCTTCGGCGACCGCATTTTCTGCCGCAACGCAGATTGCTTTGACCGATGCCTCACACCCGACCGCGCCCTCTGCTGCCGGATAGGTAATATCCAGCACTAAAGAACGGTAACGACCTTGTGTGAGCGAGTCTATGTTGCGCAAGCGTGCGATATCTTCGTTGGACAATACCGGCTGATGCACTTCCAGTCGCAATGCCGGATTTGTTTCATCGATGCCCAGCAGGTTAGGCTTGGGGCCGATAAAGGAGGTCAGCGACATGACGATTTCTTCACGAATCGGATCGATCGGCGGGTTGGTCACCTGCGCAAATAGCTGCTGGAAATAATCGTAGAACGAACGATTTTTCTTGGACAACACCGCAAGCGCCGCATCGGTACCCATGGATCCGGTTGGCTCTTCACCGGCGCTGACCATCGGCGTGAGTATGAATTTGATATCTTCCTGAGAGTACCCGAATGCCTGCTGTGTATCGAGCAAGGACGCGTTCAGTATATTATTGCTCTCGGCGACAGGTAAATCGCCAAGGAAGAAACGCGACTCATCGATCCATTGCCGGTATGGTTTGGCGGTGGCCAGCTGGTTTTTCAGCTCGTTATCGTCGATGATGCGACCGGCTTCCATATCGATCAGGAACATGCGGCCAGGCTGCAGGCGCCATTTTTTGACGACCTTGTGCTGAGGGATATTCAGTACGCCCATTTCGGAGGCGAGCAATACCACATCATCATCGGTAATCAGATAGCGTGCTGGACGTAAACCGTTGCGATCGAGTGTCGCACCGATCATACGCCCATCGGTAAACGCAACGGCTGCAGGTCCATCCCACGGCTCCATCAGCGCGGCGTGGTATTCATAAAACGCACGGCGCTCTTCATCCATCAGCGGATTACCTGCCCACGCTTCCGGTATCAGCAACATCATTGCATGCGGCAGGGAGTAACCACCGGCGACCAGCAACTCCAGTGCATTATCAAAACACGCCGAGTCAGACTGACCATCCACGATCAGCGGCCAGAGCTTTTCAAGATCCTCGCCCAACAAATTCGATGACATCGCCGCGTGGCGGGCCGCCATCCAGTTCACGTTACCGCGCACAGTATTGATCTCACCGTTATGCGCAATCATGCGGAATGGATGGGCCAGATCCCAGCTTGGGAAGGTGTTGGTAGAAAAACGCTGATGCACCAGCGCCAGCGCGCTGATCAATGTACTGTCCTTCAAGTCGGGGTAATACTCACCGACCTGGTCAGCCAGCAACATGCCCTTGTATACGATCGTGCGAGCCGATAGAGAAGGAATATAAAAACTCCTGGCATTAGGAAGACTGCTGACGGCATGCTCAGCGGTTTTGCGAATTACGAACAATTTACGCTCAAATGCATCGATATCCGCGCAGTTTTCACCGCGTCCGATAAATACCTGACGAACGGTCGGCTCAACCAGTTTCACACTCTCACCGAGTATCGAGCTATCAACCGGCACATCTCGCCAGCCCAGCAACTGCTGGCCTTCGTCCGCAATTTTATCAGCAATAATTTGCTCACAGACTGCACGTGCGACTGCATCCGAGGGTAAAAACAACATGCCCACGCCATACGTTTCCGGTAGCGCCAGGCCTTGTGCCGCGCATTTGGTACGGAAGAACGCATCAGGAATCTGCAGCAATATACCGGCACCATCACCTGCCAGGGGATCCGCACCCGTCGCACCGCGATGGGTCAGATTTTTCAATATCTGCAAGCCCTGACTAACCATGTCATGGCTCTTTTTACCCTTGATATGGGCGACAAAACCCACTCCACAAGCATCGCGCTCCTGGCGCGGATCATACAAACCTTGTTGCTTCGGCAAATTAACCACGGCGTACCTCAATCAAATCAAACTGGGTGCTGAAAAGTGCAGATACGCCAGGCAGTGCAACCACCGTTCACGCTCTGCTCCAACACGCTGTTAATGCAAAAAAATGACGACACACGTCGCCATGCCTACTACTTATGCTCGAATACAAAAGCAAAAGGGTTGAAATTTTACCTTTAATCAGAACTGTCAGCAACCCAACAAAGGAAACCGGCCTGAAAACCCGGATAAAATAATGATGTGCCCGTTAATTTATTCAGATGGAATCTTCTTCCACGGCAAAAATACGTTTATGTTCACGTATCGCGTAGCGATCCGTCATACCCGCAATATAGTCGGCCACGACACGAGCACGCGCTATCTCATCCTGAATTTCCCGCGTCTGAAACTGCGTGGGCAGCAATCGACCATCCTCCATGAATACACCAAACAGATCCCGGATAATACGCTGCGCCTTTGCACTCATCCTCACAACACGGTAGTGCCGGTACAGGTGTGTATGCAGAAATTGCTTGAGTACGCGCTGCTTCGTGTTCAACTCATCGCTAAATGCAATTAAAGCAGGCGCGCGGCGCACATCATCGAGGGTCAGCAGATTTTGATTCGCGATATTGGCCGCACTCTGACGGATCAGATCGGTCACCAGCGTGTTGATCATGCGCCTGACCGTTTCGTGCACCACACGCCGTTCTGTCAAATCAGGATAAGCCTCGCGCACCTGTTGCAGGTGTTCCGCCACCAGAGGCACGGCAGACAATTGCTCCAGTGTGATGAGCCCTGAGCGCAATCCATCATCTACATCATGGTTGTTATAGGCTATTTCATCCGCCAGATTGGCAATCTGTGCTTCGAGTGAGGGCCTTCTGTTCTGGATAAATCGCTCACCCAGATCGCCCATGTGTGCGGCATGATCCATCCGGCAGTGCTTGAGTATGCCTTCACGCGTCTCAAAACACAGGTTCAGCCCGTCGAAAGTAGCATAACGCTCTTCTAACTGATCAACTACGCGCACCGATTGCAGATTGTGTTCAAATCCGCCATAGCTGCTCATGCAACCGTTGAGCGCATCCTGTCCGGCATGTCCGAACGGCGTATGGCCAAGATCATGCGCCAGCGAAATCGCCTCTGCTAAATCTTCATTCAAATGCAAGCGACGTGCAATTGAGCGGGCAATTTGTGCAACTTCGATGCTATGGGTCAGGCGGGTACGAAACAAATCCCCTTCATGATTGACGAATACCTGAGTTTTATATTCAAGGCGGCGAAACGCTCCGGAGTGAATAATCCGATCACGGTCACGCTGAAATTCACTGCGCCCCTGAGGAGAGGCTTCAGTAAATCGTCTGCCGCGCGAGTTAGCCTCACTGACTGAATAACTCGCAAGTTCACTCATGTACACAGGCCGCCAATGTTTGCAGTAACAGATCCGATGGCACATGACTCACTAATGCCGCCTGACCAACCTGTTTCAAAAGCACAAAACGCAGCTTGCCTCCCTCGACTTTTTTATCCAGCCCCATGTAATCCAGATATTTCTCGACGCCTAAGTCAGGTGCCGTAACCGGCAAGTGCGCACGTTCAAACAAATTGCGTATGCGCAGCACATCCTGATCGCTGAGCCAACCCATCCTTCGCGACAAATCTGCCGCCATCATCGTACCCGCAGCAACCCCTTCACCGTGCAGCCAGTTACCGTACCCCATACCTGACTCAATGGCATGACCAAAAGTATGCCCCAGATTCAGCAACGCTCTGTCACCGCTCTCACGCTCGTCAGCCGCGACAACTTCAGCCTTATTCTGACAACTCCTCATCACGGCATATTGCAGCGCCTCGACATCCCGGGCCAGCAGTTTCTCCATATTCAGCTCCAGCCATTCAAGAAACGGTAAGTCACGGATCAGGCCGTACTTGATCACTTCTGCAAGTCCTGCCGACAGTTCCTTATCCGGCAAGGTGTTGAGCGTTGAGATATCGATCAGCACCAGTTGCGGCTGATAAAACGCGCCTATCATATTTTTACCCAGCGGGTGATTAATGCCGGTCTTACCGCCCACTGAAGAATCGACCTGTGACAGCAGCGTAGTCGGAATCTGTATGAACGGCACGCCACGCAAATAACTCGCAGCGGCAAAGCCTGTCATATCCCCGATCACCCCGCCGCCCAATGCAATCAAAGGCGTACTGCGTTCACAACGATGCGTCAATAAGGCATCATAAATCAGGTTCAGCGTATCTGACGTCTTGTAGCGCTCGCCATCGGGCAAAATAACCGTCTCGCTTTGCACACCGATTTGCTTCAATGTCTGCTGCAACTGCTCCAGATACAACGGAGCAACGGTCGTATTGGTCACGATTGCGACCCTTTTTTTCGGCAGATGCGCCGACAACAATGCAGCATTCGCCAGCAATCCCGTACCGATGTGGATAGGATAACTGCGTTCGCCCAGTCCTACTGTCAATGTTTGCATATTTGTATTGTTCCCAGATAAAGACGGCTATGTGCAGATAGGGCTGCTAAGTCAGGATAAATTCAACAACGTTGCACATCAACCATATCAGCTATTCGAATGACCAAAGCGTGATGAAGCCATGCAACGGGCATATATCCGTATTTGACCCGCTCACTGATTGTTTTTTCGGTAATTGTCTATTTCGCCAACCAGCTTCAACATGAGCGCATGTACGTTTTGCCGGCCGGTAGGAATCACGATATCAGCCACCTGTTGATAGAGTGCATCACGCTGCTGCAATAAATCATGTAATTTTGCATGCAAATTCCCCGTTTGCAGCAAGGGTCTGTTTTTGTCATTGCGCGTGCGCAACCAGAGATCATGGACACCGGCCTTGAGGTAAATAACGATGCCATTTTCACTGAGCATTTTCCGGTTACCCGCTGCCAGCACCGCACCGCCGCCTGTTGCCAGCACCAGATTGTTTTGGTCAACCAGCGCTTCGAGCGCATCTGTTTCACGCAGCCGAAACCCCGGCTCACCCTCCACATCAAAGATATGCGGGATGGTCACACCGGTTCGATACTGGATTTCTTCATCGCTATCGACAAATACCTTATCCATATGCCGGGCCAGAATACGCCCCATCGTTGTCTTACCTGACCCCATCATGCCGACAAGAATCAGATTTCCCGACTGCAGCTTTCGCATACTATTTGTTGAGCTGTTTTGCATAGTGCACATTGTAAAGGAATTCAATCAAAAGCCCGGAAAAACCGGGCCTTGAGTTTGCATTTACACAATGATTTATTAATGTAAATTCATCGCGTCTTGCATAATTTTAGGTGTAATGAAAATCAACAATTCATTTTTTGCGTCCGTCTTGACTTTATTTTTGAACATCCAGCCCAGCACCGGGATATCTCCTAACAGGGGCACTTTATTGATGGTATCCGCCGTGTCTTGTGTAAACACACCGCCAACCACCACCGTACCCCCGTTTTCAACCAGCACCTCCGTTGTCACCGATTTACTGTTTATGCTCGGCACGCCCGCATACAACGCACCCACTGTATCCTGACTTGCTACCAGCATCATATTGATGTTGTTATCCGGTGTGATATGCGGCGTCACATCCAGACTCAGCGCCGCTGTTTTAAACGCGGTTGTCGGTGGGCTACCCACGGTCCCTGCCAGCGTATAGGGAATTTCTACGCCAGACTTGATTGACGCTTTCGTTTTATCTGCTGTCACGACCCGCGGACTGGCAATGTTTTTAGTAATACCGTCGGTTTCTGATGCCTGCAACTCCAGCGTCAGCACTTTAGTTGCAGCCGGATTAAACAGCGACAACAGCAAGCCACCCGTACCGGCCGGTGCAGCAGGCAGATTCACATTCTGCACCCCGCCAATAAGCGCGCGCGTAGCCGTCGTTGTATTACCCCCGACCGCAAAACCGGCATTCGGTCCGACTGCAGGCCCTGTAAAGCCCAGTTTGCCGCCAAGAGAACGTGCGAAGGAATCACCCGCTGAAACGAATCTGGCCTCAATCATCACCTGACGAACCGGAATATCAATTTGTTTGAGCAGCTTGCGAACTTCCTCCAGACGCGACGGGGTATCCTTCACAAACAAGGTATTGGTACGCACATCGGCCATTGCACTGCCACGTTTGGAGAGTATGCGTGCAGAGCCTGCCTGACTCGTACCGCCTGCTGCTGCCGCCGCAGGCTGCGCAGCGCCGCCAGTCGACGATCCGGTGACACCATTCAGCAACGATGCGGCTGCAGTCGCCGTTGTATACCCCAGCTGAAAGCTCTCGGTACGCAACTCTTCAAGTTCTGAAATATCCTGACGTGCAGTCAAATCACTTTTTTCAGATGCCGCGATTTCTCCAATGGGTGCAACCTGAATCACATTGCCGTTCTTGCGCATCGCCAAACCACGGCTTTGTAAAATGATATCCAGTGCCTGGTCCCAGGGCACATCTTTCAGCCGCAAAGTCAGATTGCCTGTCACGGTATCGCTGATCACCATGTTCAGCTCGGTAAAGTCAGCGATCACATTCAGCGCTTCACGCACAGAAATATCCTGGAAATTAAGCGTCAGTTTTTCCCCTGCATAACCTGACTGATTTCCCTTGACCAGCTTGTTCGGATCTTCGATCAGTGATTTAACCTCAATGATAAATTTGCTGTCAGTCTGATAGGCCGCATGCTCCCAGATGCCTTTCGGTTCAATCACCATACGGATATTGTCACCCTGCGGGTAGGTATCAACAACCTGCACAGCAGTCCCGAAATCCACCACGTCCAGTTTACGTTGCAATTTAGCCGGCAAACTGGTCTTCATGAAATCAACGATCAACTTGGTACCCTGACGATGAATATCGATACCCACACCGGAGTCTGACAAATCGACCTGAATACGTCCTTCGCCATTTTTGCCGCGACGAAAATCGACATTACTCAACGAGTGCTGCTGGGTTGCAGGACGTGCTTCAGCAAACCGCGAAGCCGTCACCGCGGGCTCGACGTTTTTTGCATGTAAAGTAATCAAAACAGAACGGCCATCGATTTTGGTATCGTAGGCCAACATCTGATTCAGATTCACGACCAGTCGCGTGCGCGAGCCGGCCTGAACAATATTGGCGCTGCGCAAATCACCAGCAGAAAAATTCTGAACTGATTTGCCTAGTGCGTTTTGTGTGTTGGGAAAGTCCAGCGCAATACGCGGCGGAACATTGATCGTAAAACCGGCAGGCGGATTGAGCATAGGCTCTGCCAATTCCACCTTGATGACTGTCGTGCCCGCTCCTGCTTCAGCTACGCTCAATCCCGTAATACTATTCTCTGCCCAGGCTTGTGCTGCGCCAAAAAACATCAGCAAACCCAGCACTGCGCTTTTAAATATTGTAGTCGTACCCATCGCGTTACTCCTTATCAACCAACTGCAGACTGCTGATACGCTCAGACCAGTCGCCGGTGCTGTCCTGCACCACTTCTTTAACCGTAATTTCCGAATCCGATAACTTCTGTATCAGGCCGAAATTCATGCCAACGTAATTTCCTGCTTTAACTTGATACAATTTTTTGTCCGGCGCACGAATAACAGCATAACCGACCTTAGCTTTATACACATAACCCACCATCTTGAGGTTTTCCAGTGGAAATTCTTCAAGCGCTTCTTTAGGCCGATTCATATCGGGTTCATTTTCCCCGCGTCTCCCTGAAGCGCTGAGTTCAGGCTTTCGCTGCTTGAATGGATCGGACAGATTCGTATCATTGACATAAGCAAAAGGCTCATACAGGTGTATAGCAGGCGGCGGGGGAATTTTGCCGCGCATATCTGCACCGGAGTTTTTGACAAAATCGCGCAGATCCTGAAACTCTTCGCCGCCACAACCTGCAAGCAATGCGCAGACAAGCGTCATATAAATTAACTTCATTTGTTGGCTCCGGCAGGCTTGGATGCCCTTTTTTGTGCCGCCATTTCTTCATCATCCAGATAGCGGAACGTCTTTGCAATCGCATCCATTGTCAAGGCACCACCTGAAGGCGTAATGGTGATTTCATTGAGCGTCACAATACGCGGCAGCATGGAAATATCGCTGGCGAATTTGCCCAAATCGTCGTAATTACCAGTCACTTTAATTGAAATTGGCTGTTCAGCGAATGATCCTTTGATCGTTTCTGCACCGGGACGAAACAGTTCGAATTGCAAACCACGCCCGAGCCCCGCCTGATTGATATCGGTCAGCAACGCGTCCATTTCGGATTTATTCGGCAACTGTTTGAGCAAGGCACCAAATGACTCTTGCGTTTCGAGCAGCTGTTTCTTGATCAGATCAAGATTCACGGCCTGCCTTTTCTTGGACAGAAACGCTTCTTTCAGCGTAACTTCTTGCGCTGTCGCACTGCTCAGGCTATCCCATTGACTCTGCCAATCCAGCAGCGCACCTATCACGACAACGCATGCAAACATCAACGCGAAAGAGAGTAACTTTGCCGCCAGCGGCCATGCCCCGGGCGTTTTAGGGTTCAGATTTTTAAGGTCATCCAGCTTCATCATGGCCACTAATTCCTTCTGCCAACAGGTGTACTCTCACCCGTCAGCTTGGTTAACTTGAAGGTCAGCGTAAATTCACTCATACGAGCACCGTTTGTACTGGTTGCGTGTATTTCGATCAAGGCAGGGGATTCAATCCATGCAGAATTTTCGATTGCTCTCATCAAAGTTGATACCCTTGCATTGGATTGCGCAAATCCAATCAGTGTGATTGCATCGCCTGACTGTTTAATGCTTTTGATGTAGACGCCTTCAGGAAGGATACGCAACATCTGATCCAGTAAATGCACGACGCTTGAACGGTCGCTCTGCAACTTCTCAACGGCATCCTTGCGTTCGAGCAAAGATTTGGTCTGCTCACGCAATTTTCTGATTTCCGCGATCTGCTTGTCCAGCACCAGGGTTTCCTGGGTCAGATAGGCATTGCGACGGTCCTGATAGTCGATTTTAGCGCTGATGACCATATGCACCATGCCCCAGACCAGCACGCCCAACAGCAGCGACACCGCACTGAAAGCAATAAATTGCGCTTGTTTTGCGCGGCGTTTTTCCTCGCGATGTGGCAACAGGTTTATGCGTATCATCATGATGGATCGAACCTCCGCATCGCCAGCCCGCAGGCGACTATTAATGCAGGCGCATCAGATTGCAGTTGCCGGGTTTTTATTCTGCCAGCTTTGGTCATTAAAGCAAAAGGATTTGCCAGCATCGTGCTCACCTGAGTTCGTGTTGCCACCGCATCATCTAAACCTGGCAACACGGCGCTACCGCCTGCCAACACGATATAATCCACTTCATTGTATTGTGAAGAAGTAAAAAAGAACTGCAGTGCCCGCGCAATTTCCATGACCAGATTTTCGCGGAAGGGTGACAATACATCACTCTCGTAATTATCCGGCAGCCCGCCGTTTCGCTTGGCCGCTTCCGCCTGCTCAGCAGACATGCCAAACATGGTCTGAATTTGCTGCGTGAGTTGCTCGCCACCGATTTGCTGATCCCTGGTGTATATGGATTGTCCGTTACGCAACACATTGACATTCATCACAGTCGCGCCAATGTCGATCAGCGCAACGCACTTGTCATCCGCGTTATCAGGTAATTGCGCTCGAATTTGTGTAAATGCGGTTTCAGCGGCATAAGGCTCCACATCCACCACCACCACTTTAAGTCCGGCGGCCTGCGCTGCAGCGACCCGATCCTCAACGTTAGCCTTGCGTGATGCGGCCAGCAGCACCTCCACCTCATCGTCATTTCCGGGCGCCGGCCCCAGCACCTGAAAATCAAGATTAACTTCTTCCAATGCAAAGGGAATGTATTGGTTCGCCTCTGATTCCACCTGAAATTCCAGGTCCTCATCTTTCATTCCTGCCGGCAGCAATATTTTTTTGGATATGACCGCCGCCGCAGGCAACGCAACGCTGATATTTTTAATCTTCGTACCCAGGCGTTTCCAGGCGCGCTGAAGCGCTTCGGCTAATGCATCCAGATTATTGATATTGCCGTCAAAAAATGCATCTTTTGGCAATACTTCAATCACATAGCGCTCGACAATATAACCGCCGGCATTCGATGCCTGGCTTAACTCGACCAGTTTAACGGATGATGAACTGATATCCACCCCGATCAAAGGTGGCGTTTTGGACTGGATATAATCCAGAATGATATCTACATTAACTTTAGGCATGGGCCGTTCGGAGCGTTTCCGTATTAAAGTGTTTGAAATCCTAGCAACAACCATCATGACTGTAAAGACGTTTTTGATGATGCATTTATCTCGTATAATTGATGCGCTATCTGAACAATACCATTATTAATAATTATTGAACAACAAATCTAATGTCCACACGCCGCTGGCTGCTCCCCGTTATCGTACTAACGACACTGGTTTCACTCCCTGTTTTGTTACTGGGGATGGCTGTGATGCTGACTTACCCCAGTCTGCCCTCTCTGGAAGTGCTGACTGATTACCATCCCAAAGTACCCTTGCGCATCTATAGCGCTGAAGGGATCTTGCTGGGTGAATTTGGCGTAGAGCGCCGGGCGCTGGTCAAAATAGCAGAGGTGCCAGATGCAATGAAACATGCCATTCTGGCAGCGGAGGATGACCGGTTTTATCAACACGGCGGCGTTGATTACATGGGCGTCATGCGCGCAGCGCTTTCCAACTTCACGGCGGGCGGCACCCGTCAGGGCGCAAGCACCATCACCATGCAAGTTGCCCGAAACTTTTTTCTTTCAAAGGAAAAAACTTTCACCCGAAAATTCAATGAAATGCTTCTTGCTTTCAAGATTGAACATTTTCTGTCCAAAGACGACATCCTGCAGCTTTATATCAATCAGATTTATCTTGGACAGCGTTCGTATGGCTTTGCGGCCGCATCTCAAATATATTTTGGCAAGCCGCTGAGTCAGATTTCCATCGCTGAAGCGGCCATGCTGGCAGGCTTGCCCAAGGCACCTTCAAGCTACAACCCGGTTATCAACCCAACCCGTGCGAAACTGCGTCAGATGTATGTATTGCGCCGCATGCACGAATTACGCTACATCACCGACGACCAGTTCAAAAAAGCGCAAACCGAGCTGCTGATTGTCAAACACGGCAATCAGGAATTTTCCGTCAAATCAGACTATTTAACCGAAATGGTTCGTCAGTCTGTGTATGAGCAATATCAGGATGACACCTACACCCGGGGACTCAAAGTTTATACAACCATACGTCAACAAGATCAAAAAGCAGCTTATCTGGCGGTGCGCAAAGCTGTACTCGATTACGACAGACGTCATGGCTATCGCGGCCCTGAAGGCTTTGCTGATTTGCAACAGGGCAAGGGAGACGAAGCACTGGAAGAAGCATTACAGGATTCAATTGATAACGACGACCTGCTGCCCGCCGTAGTCCTGTCCGCATCAGAGAAGCAGATTGAGGCTTATTGCAAGGGAGGCGAACATGTCACAATCAGCGGGGAGGCACTGCGATTTGCTCACCGCGCGCTGACTGACAAGGTCGCGCTGAATCAACGCATCGTGGTCGGCTCCATTATTCGCGTTCAGAAGAACGAACAGAATATCTGGCAGATCAGCCAACTTCCTCAAGTCGAATCCGCATTTGTTTCAGGTAATCCGGTCAACGGGGCAATCTATTCTCTGGTTGGCGGTTTTGATTTCAACCACAGTCAGTTCAATCACGTCACGCAAGCATGGCGTCAACCCGGATCCAGCATCAAACCGTTCATTTATTCGGCAGCGCTGGAAAAGGGATTTACGCCCGCCACCATCATCAATGATGCACCCCTGACATTCAGTGCCGACCAGACTGGCAGCGATCCCTGGCAGCCCAAGAATTATGACGGAAAATACGACGGCCCGATGCGCATGAGAGAAGCGCTCATACACTCTAAAAATCTGGTTTCAATCCGTATCCTGCAATCCATTACACCGAGTTATGTACAGGACTACCTCACCAAATTCGGTTTTGATGCTGAAAAGCATCCGCCCTACCTGACCATGGCGCTCGGCGCAGGTTCAGTGACGCCACTACAAATGCTGACCGGTTATTCAGTGTTCGCCAATGGTGGTTTTCGCGTCACACCTTATTTCATTCAGCGCATCGAAGACGCGCAAGGCCACGTGCTGAGCAAAGCAACGCCCGTTGTTGCAAATGAGGGGGCAGATCAGGTTATCGACGTGCGCAATGCCTACACCATGGTCAGTATGATGCAGGACGTCGTTAAACACGGCACCGGCATTCGCGCCATGCAACTCGGACGGAACGACCTTGCCGGCAAAACTGGGACTACCAACGATTCTATCGATGCATGGTTTTGCGGCTTTCAGCCCAGCGTCGTCGGTATCGCATGGCTGGGGTTCGATCAGCCACGCAGTCTGGGCGACAGAGAAACCGGAGGCGGCGCCGCCTTGCCAATCTGGATGGGCTATATGGAAAAAGTGCTTAAAAGTGTACCTGAGGCTGAGTACACCATGCCGGACAACATGGTCGCAGCGCCCATCAATGATAATGGCCATCGGGACGCAAATGGCAGTCGTATAGAATATTTCTATCAGGAAAATGTGCCCAACGAACAGACGACCTCTGCACCCATTAAGGGCGGAGAACCAATTGACGTCGTTAAAGATCAGTTGCTATGACGGCGGCTATGTTGGCAATCGGCGGATAGCGCATCTGTGATTGAGCACGTTGTTAAGCGACTTTACATGAATATTGATGACCCACTCAATGCCGCATAATTCCAGACGGGACCTGATGCGCGAACAACTGGCGCATTTGACCGCCAAATTGATTGCCGAAGCGGGCATGGCGGATTTCGCCTCTGCCAAGCGTAAGGCCGCGCGTCAGCTGGGCGCATCCGATACGCAACACCTGCCCAGCAACAAGGAAGTAGAGGCGGCTTTACGCAGTTACCGTGCCCTGTACCAGCACGACAGCCATCCTGACATTCTGTACCAGTTGCGCGCCGAGGCACTATCCTGCATGCAGCTGTTTTCAGCCTACCACCCCTACCTGACCGGGTCTGTATTAAGTGGCACAGCGGGTGAAAATTCCGACATCAACCTGATACTTTTTGCTAACGATGAAAAATCTGTCCTGCTGTTTATGCTCAAGCATAAACTCGATTTTGAAGACGGGGAATGGAAAATACGCCTGAGTGGACGCGATGAAACCGTGCCGAGCTATACGTTATGTGGCGATTCAGGCACGCCAATACATCTCATTGTCCTGCCTGAAAACGCCCAACACAGCGGCAGCCGGCACCCTGAAACCCATGCAAACATTGCCACTGTCAGCAGGATGGTTCAGCAGGCTGCTTAATATCAAGCAGGCTTTTGAGCATGCGCTATCCTGACGCTTAATCCTGCTGTTTCAACCACTTCGCCGCATCAATCGCGAAATAGGTCAGTATGCCGTCTGCTCCTGCGCGTTTGAATGCCAGCAACGACTCAAGCACACATGCTTTCTCATCCAGCCAGCCATTTTGCGCTGCCGCTTTGAGCATCGCGTATTCGCCGCTGACCTGATAGACGAATGTCGGCGCTTTGAATGCGTCCTTCACACGACGCACAATATCCAGGTATGGCATGCCGGGCTTAACCATCACCATGTCCGCACCTTCCTGTAAATCCATGCCCACTTCCCACAACGCTTCATCGGAATTGGCAGGGTCCATCTGGTAGGTGTGTTTATTGCCCTTGCCAAGATTACCGCTGGATCCGACTGCATCGCGGAAAGGGCCGTAAAAGCTGGATGCATATTTTGCTGAATACGCCATGATGCGGGTATGAATGCGCCCGTCCGCATCCAGCGCTTCACGAATTGCACCGATGCGCCCGTCCATCATGTCGGAAGGCGCAACGATGTCTGCACCGGCCGCGGCGTGGCACTGGGCCTGTTTTGTTAACACGGCAATCGTCTCGTCATTGAGGACGTAGCCTGCCTCATCGATCAGTCCATCCTGACCATGGCTGGTGTATGGATCGAGTGCAATGTCTGTCATGACGCCCAGGTCAGGAAAGTGCTTTTTCAGTGCGGCCACCACACGCGGCACCAGACCATTCGGGTTATAGGCTTCAGATGCGTCCAGCGTCTTGAGTGACATATCAATCACCGGAAAAATAGCCATCACGGGGATTCCCAGCTTCACGCACTGCGCTGCATCATTGAGCAACAAATCCAGTGTCTTGCGCTGCACGCCCGGCATTGATTTGACATCCTCAACCGTATTTTCACCTTCAAGTACAAAAACCGGATAGATAAAATCTGCTGAGGTAAGCTGATTTTCACGCATCATATTGCGTGAAAATGCATCGTGACGCATACGACGCATACGTTTGTTAGGATATTGTCCAAGTGTTTGCATAATTTTCCTAAAATTTATTTAATTTTTTTGAACTATTTCAGAAAACGCTTATCTGATCACGTGAATGATGTTAAATCGTTCCACGTTTCTCCTCCCTGAGCGTGTCTTAACCCTGTTAAGATTTTTGCCCCCACTAGCTGGGGGCTTTTTTTATCTGCTTCATACGTCCTGTATCACCGGGAAGTCATTCGGCGACTTTAGTCGACGATACCTTCATCGATACCTTCATCGACGCTGACGCCTGAATTCAACCAGCCGGCAATCACGGCCTCAGCCTCTTCAAGACCCTGCTTTTTCAGGCTTGAGAACACCTGTACCGAGCATTGCGGATAGTTCTCGGCCAGATAGGCCTTGACCTTCATCAAGGTTATTGTCGATTGCTGGCGACTCAATTTGTCTGACTTGGTCAGCAAGATGTGTATCGGTTTTCCCGTTGTTGCAAACCAGTCCAGCATTGTTTCATCAAGCTCTAGCAACGGGCGACGTATATCCATAATCACGATCAGGCCGCTCAACTCTTCGCGCGTTTGCAAATAGGTGCTCAGGAGCGCTTCCCAATGGCGCTTCGCCTCGGGCGGCACCTTGGCATAACCGTAGCCTGGCAAATCCACGATATACCGGTCATCACCCAGCGAAAAATAATTCAGATGCTGAGTACGCCCCGGTGTTTTACTGGTATACGCCAGACGCACATGGTTAGCCAGCGTGTTGATTGCGCTCGATTTTCCGGCATTGGACCGGCCGACAAAGGCCACTTCCCGACCGCCGTGCATCGGCAGATCCTTGATGTGGTTGACCGTGGTGTAAAACGTCGCGAGTGAAAAAAGTCCCATTATTTCCAGACCGCAAAAATTGCATCAGCTGCCGCAATCGTCGCATTGATGTCAGATTCAGTGTGCGCGGCGGATACAAAGCCCGCCTCGAATGCTGAAGGCGCCAGATACACACCGGCATCGAGCATCGCGTGGAAGAAGCGATTAAAAGCCTCCTTGTCACATGCCATCACTTCCGCGTAACTGGTGGGTATTGCTTGACTGAAATACAGACCGAACATGCCGCCGACAGATTGTGCGCAGAAATCGATGCCATGCCGTGCGGCACTCGCGGTCAAGCCTTCTGTCAGCTGTGTCGCCAGTTTAGACAGGTTCTCGTAGAACCCTTCGGCTTGCACCAGCTTCAAGGTTGCCAGACCGGCTGCCACCGCAACAGGATTGCCCGACAAGGTTCCTGCCTGATACACAGAACCCAGCGGCGCCAGACATTGCATGATATCGCGCCGACCGCCGAATGCGGCAGCAGGCAAACCGCCGCCCATCACCTTGCCCAGCGTGACCAGATCAGGTTTGATGCCGTAATACCCCTGAGCGCCCTGCAGGCTGACGCGGAATCCTGTCATCACTTCATCCAGAATCAGCACCGCGCCATATTTGGTACAGAGGCTGCGCATGGCATCGAGAAACTCGCGTTTAGGCGTGATCAGATTCATGTTACCTGCGACAGGCTCGACGATCACCGCAGCGATTTCTGAACCCATTTCGGCAAATGCGCGTTCAAGGCCTGCTGCATCGTTGTAATCGAGCACCGTGGTCAGGGCTGCAACCTCAGCAGGAACACCCGATGAACTAGGCTGCCCGAAAGTCAGCGCCCCTGATCCTGCCTTAACCAGCAATCCATCAGAGTGTCCGTGGTAGCATCCTTCGAATTTGACGATGCGACTGCGGCCGGTAAAACCGCGTGCCAGACGGATTGCCGTCATGGTCGCTTCCGTACCGGAACTGACCAGACGGACCATTTCCAGGCTGGGCAAAAGCTTGCACAACAGCTCGGCAATTTCCAGCTCGGATGCCGTCGGCGCACCGAAGCCCAGCCCGTTCGCAGCAGCAATCTGCACAGCATTGACCACGTCAGGATGGCAGTGGCCCGCAATCATCGGCCCCCATGACCCCACATAATCGGTATAGCGTTTGCCATCTACATCCCAGACATAGGCGCCTGCGCCCTTCTCAAAAAATAAAGGTGTGCCGCCTACCGAACGGAATGCGCGCACCGGGGAATTGACTCCGCCGGGAATGATTTGTTGTGATGCATCGAAAAGAGACTGATTGTGGGAAATCTGGTGTGAAGTCATATCGCGTCTTCCTAAACTAATTATGGGTATTCAAAATTGTAAACTGACTCGCAGCAAGCCGTATGTCTGATGCGCCAAACAGCGCAGAAATGACCGCCAGCGCAGAAGCACCCGCCGACAATACCGACGCGCCATTCTCAACGCTGATGCCGCCGATCGCCACTAATGGCAGGTGAATCTCACGACGCGCCTGCCGCAACAAATCAAACGTGGCGCAAGGGGCATCGGGTTTGACCTTCGAGCTAAAAAAAGCGCCGAATGCAAGGTAGTCAGCGCCTTGATCAGCTGCCTGATGTGCCAAATTCAACTGATTATAGCAAGATACGCCGATAATTTTTTTGCAGCCTAATACAAGCCGTGCGGCAGCAATGCTGCCATCCTTGCACCCCAGATGCACGCCATCGGCATTAACCTGTTTTGCCAGCATCACATCATCGTTGATTATCATCAATGCACAGTGTTCCTCTGTCAGCGCACGCAATGCGCCCGCCTGTTCCAGACGCAAGGCGGCACTACCCAGTTTGTTACGGTATTGCAGGATTCGCGCCCCGCCTTGCAAGGCCTGCCTCACCTGAGACAGCAATATCGCCGTATCAGATTCTTCAGGTGTAATGGCGTACAGACCACTGATCTTTACCTGACGTCCAGCATCAAGCAATGAGCTATTCAGGCTTGTCTTCATCATCATCTTCGCCGCGCGCCCAGAACAATCGATCCGGAATGAACTGCCCCATACCGGGCCGAAAGCCACCGCTCAGTGTTTGCCAGGTATATTCCTGAGCTTCCCTGACCGCATCAGGGACATCCGCGCCCTGCGCCAGCAGTGCCGCAATCGCGGAGGCGAGCGTACAGCCGGAACCATGATAGCTCCCGGGCAAACGCGTCCAGCTGTCGCTGCGAACCACGCCCTGTTCACTGTACAAGGTATTGATTACTTTGGATGACTGCTCATGCGTACCGGTGATCAGCACATATTCGCATCCCATCGCAAGAATACGCCTGGCACACTCTTCGAGCGTAGGGTCGTCCTCTTCGTTATCTTCATCGATCGCAAGACGGCGCGCCTCGATACTGTTGGGTGTGACGATGGTGGCCTGCGGAATCAGCAATTCGCACATCGCATCAAGCATGTCTTCATCGGCCAGTTCATCGCCTCGCCCGGAAGCTAAGACCGTATCCAGTACAAAAGGCACATCAGGATAGTCCGCCAATATCTCGGCGATCACTACAATATTTTCCACGCTGCCCAGCATGCCTATCTTGAACGCGGCAACCGGCATATCTTCGAGCATCGCGCGCGCCTGATCGACCACCCACTCCGACTCAACCGGCATCACATCTTCAACGCCGCTAGTGTCCTGCACCGTGATGGCGGTCACAACTGAGAGCGGATGACAGCCCATGCTGGCGATCGTCAACATATCAGCCTGCAAACCGGCACCTCCGGTCGGATCAGTGGCGGCAAAACTCATTACTAACGGGAACGAATCGGACATGATGTAGGTAGTGCTATTATGCGTATCAGGTCGGACATTTTACCCTATATGCTCCTGCCGAATACTAAAACTCAACAATGGAGATTCGATGCGCATACTGCACACAATGTTACGCGTGGTTAATCTGGAGGCTTCCATCGCTTTCTATACCGACGTTCTCGGCATGAAACTGCTGCGCCGCACCGATTATCCCGATGGTCAATTTACACTGGCCTTTGTCGGCTACGATGCTGAATCCAGCAGCGCCGTTATTGAGTTCACCCACAACTGGGGCGTGACGTCTTACGAAATCGGAAATGCCTACGGCCATATCGCCATCGAAGTGGACGATGCCTATGACGCCTGTGAAGCCATCAGACAGCGGGGCGGCAAGGTGCTGCGTGAAGCAGGTCCGATGCAACACGGCTCAACCGTGCTCGCGTTCATCGAAGATCCGGACGGCTATAAAATCGAGCTGATACAGAAAAAAAGGTAATCGTGCCTGCAAGCTGCCGGCTTTAGCAGCCGCAATGATCCCGCCAAATATTGCGATTTTTCTGGCACTGCACGATTTACCCGGCATTGCCAAACCCGGGCTGCGGCGGTATCAAGCCATTTTTTGACACAGGAGCGTGAATTTTGACAGATTGTACGGCCTCACTCCTGATACTTGACGAGGGCGCCGGCACAACCCTTAAGGCTGCCGGCGGTGCGTGCTGGCGGGCTGTTACCGATGCGGTAATGGGCGGCAAATCTTCCGCGAGCCTGCTGCCGTCGGTGACAGAGGGTCGGCACTGCCTGCGGCTGACAGGCTCCGTGAGCCTGGAAAACAACGGCGGCTTCGTGCAGGCCAGCCTCGATTTGAGCGAGTCCGGAGTGCTTGATGCGAGTGCATATTGCGGGATAGAAATTGAAATATTTGGCAATAATGAAATGTATAACCTGCATTTGCGCACCGGCGACACCAACATCGTCTGGCAGTCCTATCGTGCAGCGTTTCATGCCAAAGCGGCCTGGCAGACAATCAGGATACCATTCGGTGATTTTCAGAATCACCGGATCGATGTGCCGCTCGATAAATCCAGGCTGCGCCGGCTTGGCGTGGTGGCCATCGGCAGAGTCATGCAGCCTGACATTTGCATCGGCAGACTGTCTTTATTTTCCGGCATCACGCCGGGTGAATTCTAATACGGTGTTTTCAGGAGTATCTGCATGCGAATATTGATTACCGGAGGAACCGGCCTCATCGGCCGCGAGCTTTGCCGGTTGCTGCATGAAAAAGGGCATCAAATCACGGTATTGAGCAGGCGTCCCGAATCCGTCCCTGAAAAATGCGGCGCTGCGGCAAAGGCATACGCCTCGCTCGATGAATGGCAGCCCGATACGGTTTTCGATGTCGTCATCAATCTGGCCGGGGAGCCCATTGCCGATAAAGCATGGACAGCACGCCGCCGCCAGGCTCTGCTGAACAGCCGTGTGGCGCTGACAGAAAAACTGACGCAAAAAATCGCCTGCGCAAAGGTAAAACCCGCGCTTTTACTGAGCGGTTCGGCCATCGGTTATTACGGCAATCGCGATGATGAGGCACTGGACGAATCGTCAGCCGCAGGCGAAGGCTTTGCAGCAGCTCTTTGCATTGACTGGGAGCAGGCCGCCATGCAGCTGCAAGGCGTGCGAATCTGTCTGCTGCGTACAGGACTGGTATTAAGCCCGGACGGCGGCATCCTTGCAAAGATGCTGTTGCCGATGGGTATGGGCGTACGCTTTGGCAGCGGCATGCAATGGATGAGCTGGATACATATCGACGATTACGCCCAGCTCATCTTGCACCTGATTGCGGATGAACGCATAAGCGGGCCGGTCAACATGACGGCACCCAATCCCGTCAGCAACGGGGATTTTACCCGTGCGCTGACCGGTCTGCGGCATGGCCCGGCCTTGTCTGTGCCGTCCTCATTATTGAAACTGATGCTCGGTGCCAGGGCCAGCTTACTGCTTGAAGGGCAGCGCGTCCTGCCGCGCAAAGCCCTGGCGACGGGATATGCATTTCGGCACCCCGATTTGTCACCGGCATTGGTTCATTTGTTATCCGCCTAGATTTCCGACGCCCCCTGAAATGAGTTGCGATTAGAAGTCGAATTTCCTCACCTGGAAATGGAGGAAGTTTTACATGCAGCAATCACGTTTTTCAGACAGTCAGATCATCGCAATTATCTAACAGGCCAAGGGCGACAGCCTCGTTCCTGAGGTTTGCCGGAAGCACGGCATAATCTCTGCTGCATTTTATAAATGGTGAAGCAAATTCGGCGGCATGGACACCTCCCTGATGTCCAGACTCAAGGAGCTTGAAACCGAGAACCGCTAATGTGATCGGCGGTCTGGGTGAGCTGAAGAAGATAGAAGAGATAGATGACGACATACGCCTGACCTACGTCGCCATCACGCGCGCGACGCACGAGGCGTTCATCACTTACTCTAACCTGTCCGAACTGGTGGGAAGGCTGGTTGTGTAAGGCAGACAGCGGCCCGAATCAATATCGGGCGACCCCCTCGGTTATAAAAAGTCCGGCAATGCCGGACTTTCGCCGGTGCTGCCATTCAACAAAGCCTTAACGCTGCGCACCGCGCCCGTCCACATAGGCAACGATTTTGGCGAAATCGGCAACCGACAGATTTTCGGCGCGTAACTGAGGATTGATCCCGAGCTGCTCAAACTCGGCTTCACTCAGATAGCTTTTCAGCGTATTGCGCAGCGTTTTGCGGCGCTGACCGAATGCCGTACCGACGATTTCGCGGAACAACTGTTCATTTTTGACGATGATTTGCTCGGGCGGCAGCGGAATCATGCGCACAATCGCCGAATCGACCTTGGGCGCAGGACGGAAGGACTCAGGCGGCACATCGAGCAACTTTTCCATATAAAAACGGTATTGCAGCATCACCGACAGCCGGCCGTAGGCGGGCGTCGAATGCTCGGCCACCATGCGTTCGACCACTTCATTTTGCAACATGAAGTGCATATCTGTGATGCGCTCGGCGTATTCTGCGAAGTAAAACAGCAACGGGGACGAAATATTGTATGGCAGATTGCCGACGATGCGCAGCGGCGCCGCCAGCGTGGTCAAATCGAATTTCAGCGCATCTCCCGCATGAATCGTCAGCTTAGTGTGTGGCTGCGGATAATCATTCTCCAGACGCGAGATGATGTCACGGTCAATCTCCACCACGTGCAGGTGCCTTAATTTTTTCATCAACGGACGGGTAAGCGCGCCTAAACCCGGACCGATCTCAACCAGATTATCATCCGGCTCGGGACGAATCGCACCGACAATATCACCGATGATGTTTTCATCGACCAGAAAGTTCTGGCCAAATTTCTTTTTTGCCTTATGCATTTTTAAAACCGCTCTTCCGCATCAGTAATGACTGAGATAGCCCAATCAAATATAGCCGCTTGATAAGATTAAACAGACTTGGCAGATCATATCAAGGTGTCTGCGTGTATCCGCTGTAGATAGTGAATCAGAACGCCTGACGCTCAAACTGCGTCATTTGCGCGGCCACCTTAATGGCCTCCAGCAGGCTGCCGCTATGGGCACGACCCGTCCCCGCCAGATCCAGAGCCGTACCATGATCCACTGAGGTTCTGATAATCGGCAGACCCAGCGTGATATTCACCCCCTGGCCGAAACTCGCATGTTTCAACACCGGCAAACCCTGATCGTGATACATGGTCAGCACGCAGTCGCATTGCGCCAGCTTATCGGGCGTAAACAGCGTATCGGCCGGAAGTGGCACACTCACATTCATCCCTTCCGCCCGCAACTTGTCGAGCACCGGAATCATCACCTCGATTTCCTCGCGCCCCATATGACCGCCTTCGCCGGCATGGGGATTGAGCCCCGCCACCAGTATGCGCGGACTCTGCACGCCAAAACGCCGCTGCAAATCACGATGAATGATACGCAACACATCCTCAAGCAAGGTGGCCGTGATTGCATCAGGCACATCCCGCAAGGCCAGATGGGTCGTCACCAGTGCCACCCGCATACCGCCGCCTGCGAGCATCATCACCACTTGATGCGTGTTGGTGAGCTCCGCTAAAAATTCGGTATGTCCTGTGAATGCAATGCCTGCATCGTTGATGATGCCTTTGTGTACAGGTGCCGTTACGATGCCGGAGAATTCGCCCGACTGGCAGCCTTGTGTTGCGCGACGCAAGGTGTCCAGGACGTAAGGGCTGTTGGCCACATTTAATTCACCCGCAACCGCCGGTACAGCCAGTGGAATATGGACGACGGAAAGTACAGGGCAAGTCAGAAATTCGTCCGTATCAGGCGTGGCGCGGTGCGTTGCCCGCTCGTCACTTCCCGCGCATCCCGTCGCTGAGTCCCATTCACGGATTTGCAACGCGATGCCCAATTGCCTCGCGCGTGCCAGCAGCAAGTGCTTGTCCGCAATCACGACCACATCGCTGCCCGCCAGTTGCGCGCACAAGTCCGGACCTATGCCTGCCGGCTCACCCGCCGTAATAGCCAAAGGTGCGCATCGGAGCTTCACCTACTTGTCTTCGATTCGGTATTCAACAAAAGCGCGATCGCGTAACTGGCGCAACCAGTCCTGATACAACTCTTCAGATTTGAAGGTTCCAATCGACACGCGCGCCTGCTGACGCTCCTGCTGCTCGCTGACATCGGTATTACGTCTGGCGATTACCTGTATCAAATGCCAGCCAAACTGGGATTGAACCATGCCGATTTCACCTGCCTTCAGCTTATTCATCGCCTCTTCAAATTCAGGCACAGTCTGCCCCGGCGAGAGCCAGTCCAGATCCCCTCCCTGCTGCGCGCTGCCGTCCTGAGAGAAGCGTTTGGCCTGCTCTGCGAAATCAGCCCCGGCGGCGATACGCTGCCGGATTTGCAAAATAATCTTTTTAGCATCGCTGTCAGAGACGATTTCGCTGGTCTTGATCAAAATATGACGTGCATGCGTCTGGGAAATGACCACAGGGGCGCTGCCACCGCGCTTTTCAATCAGCTTTAAAATATGAAATCCGCTGGGACTGCGCAGCACGGCGGTATTTTGCCCCGGCGTCAGGGACTGCAGTTCATTCATAAACAGAGGGGGAATACGGTCCCCCGGACGCCAGCCAAGATCACCGCCCTTTAACGCATCCTTTGCATCGGAAAATCCGGCGGATACTTGCGCAAAATCAGCACCCGCGGCCAGTTTAGCCAAGGCCTGATCGGCGCGTTCACGTGCAGCACGAATTTTTTCTGCACTGGCTTGTTCAGGCACGACCACCAGAATATGGGCCAGATGATACTCATCATTGTTAAGTCCCATTTTTGACTTGTTGGTCAGATAGTTATCCACTTCCGTGTCACTGATGACCACTTTGCTGTCAACTTCGCGCTCACGCACCCGGGTCGATACCATTTCTGCACGTATTTCTTCGCGGAATTTTTTAATATTCACGCCTTCAGATTCCAGCTTGGCCATAAAAGCGGCCAGCGTCGGGAATGTATTTTGCGTGGCGATGCGCGTAATGGCGACATCCAGCTGCGTATCGTCTACACGAATTCCTGACTCTTTCGCAAACTGTGCCTGCAGCATATCGGTAATCATACGTTCGAGAATTTGCTTTTCCAGCACGGCCAGTTCTGGTAATGGCGTACCCTGTTTTTTCAACTGACTGATGACCGTGCTCATCTTCTCATCGAGTTCATGGCGCGTGATCACGTCATCATTGACCACGGCCACGACGGAATCGATTATCGCCACTTGTTGTTGCGGATCGACCATTTGAGCAGCGGAAATATGAAATGGAATCAGCAGCAAAGCACTCAATAAAACTGAAAACTTGATTTTAGGCATAGTTATCTCTTAATAATAGTTAACAGCTATAAAACGGGTATCATCTGTGTCCGTTAACGCAAGACCGAACTTGACGGCTTTGCGGACTTTTCATTCAATTTTGTATAGCCAGGCACACTCTGCTTGAGCAAAGTTAACGGATCTGAACCGACTTTAACCAGTTCGTTCAACTCGAGCTGCAAGAAAATACCTGTACTGGTTTGCTGCGTTCCGACCGTAAAGCTATGCGCCACCAGACGAAGCATCCAGCAGCTTTGCTCATATTCAAGCCCGGCAACACCGCTTAACAAACGCTGATCCAGAAAAGAATAGTTCCACTGACCGACCGCATGCCAATGGCGGGATAACGGCCACTGTCCTGAAACATTAATCTGGCGCAAGCCGGGAGAGGCAACCGAATAGCTGTTTCCACCCAGTGTCGTGTACGGCATGCCGCCCACTGTCTGATAGACAACGCCATTGATGACTGCGGTACCAGTCGGCGTGACCACACCGGGGATTAAAGCGCCCAGCGAATCGCTGATAAAACGATACCCCAGATTGAGCACCTTACCCACTTCCGGCCGGTAACGCGCCGCGATGTTGTAATGTTGTATTCTGGACAGTGCGGGACTGTATTGCAATTCGCTTTCAAACGACAGTGCACTGTTAATCCGGCCTGATGCCGCGAGCATAATATCTGACTTATTGGTCGTTGTGGTGGGTGCAACCAGATTAACCTGTGGCGTACTAAAACTGAATCGCTCACCCACCGTCAATTTTAAATGTTCAGATCCATCATCCTGACCCAGAAAACGTGAAATAACGGCGAGCGTCAACTGATTCGCATCCCCTATACGGTCATTGCCGAAAAAACGGTTTTCCGAGAACATCTGCACAAAACTGAAAGGCGCCTGCGCTGAATCGTAAACCGGCAGCAGATCCTGATTTTTGTAAGGCACATATACATAGTATGCGCGAGGCTCCAGTGTATTGAGATAACTCGTGCCGAACAAGTTAAGATCCCGCTCGAATACCGCACCGCTATCCAGACTCAGCAGCGGCAATAACCTTGACGCATCAGGCAACAAAGCCGCGTTATTCGCACCCATCGCATAGCTGGTCGCATGCACCGTTAATTTGGGCGTCAGATAGTACCCGGCTTCTTTGATCATCGGATAACTGACGCTGGGCGCTACCACGAGACGCTGACCGTTCACTGCGGTAGGATGACTGAAGCTCACATATTCACCGGCGACCGTAACATTAGCACCATCGTAATTTTTACCTGCATTAAATGTGAGTTGCGGCAATCTGGCATAAGGCACGCCGATCGGCGCCAGCGGATCCTGCAGCGTCTGATATCGCTGCACACGTGCGACACTGCTCCACCAGCCGCCGCCGTAACTGACCGACGCATCCTGCAACAGATTGACCTGAGAGGTGACATTCATCTGGCTGGACAAGTCACGATAATAAGCGCTGTCCGATACACGATTAAAATTGATTTGCCCGCTAAAACCGCCACCCAGAACCTGAGCGTGTTTCAAGCCGAAGCGTGCGCGATTTTTATTGGCAAGCACATCATTAGGCAACACATCGACATTGACTTCGCCTCTGATGCCAGGTTCCAGGTAGCGAAACTCGTTTCCGAGCATCACTCCGCGCTTGGTCATGATGCGCGGCGCAATGGTCATATCGTAATTCGGTGCCAGATTCCAGTAAAACGGCAGGGTCACTTCACTGCCGCCCTTGGTCGTACCGCCAATAATCGGCGACAAAAAACCAGTCTTACTCTGGTCATTCAGAGGAAAGTCCATCCAGGGCGAATACAGAATAGGTACATTCATAAATTCGACCCATGCGTGACGTGCAACGCCAACTTGTTCTTCGCGGTCGATTTCCAGACTGGACATTTTCATCATCCAGTCCTCCTGACCTATAGGACAGGTCGTGTAGCTCGCATTATCCAGCGTGTAATGCCGCTGATCCTGGATATGCAGCATGTCACCCTTGCCGCGCCCGTCATTCTCCTTCAGAAAAAACACGGGCTGCTCCATGTATCCGGCATGCGTATCCAGATTGAGCTCCAGATGCGGCCCGCTTATGGTACTGCCTTTTTGCTCCACCACGACTGATCCTGCGCCGTCCAGATCGCCCGTTTCCTGATCGTACAACAGGCGATCCGCCCGTACGGTCTGATCCGTTTTCAGCAACACGGCATTACCGGTGGCTTCAACCTGATTTTTTTTGTCCCCCGTGAGCTTGTCCGCTTCAACGAAGACGGGCCCATCTTCCGGCTGAGCCTGCTGAACCGGCGCACGCGGCTCTTCAGCCAAGGCGGAATGGGCAAACAAATAGAGCAAAGTGAGTACGACAGGCTTGAGACTAAACCGCATAATATTGATAAGGTGGTAAACTTTTGTAAGTTTACCATTAAGACCCGTCTAAAAGCCCATTACTATGCAACGTATACAACAACTGACCCAGTGGCTGCACAGCCAATTTCCCGGACAACCATTCAATCTGACCCCCGCATCCGCAGATGCGAGCTTCCGCCGTTACTTTCGCGCCACATTTTCTGACAGAACAATGATCGTGATGGATGCACCGCCAGAGCATGAAGACTGCCAGCCCTTTTTACATGTTGCCCGTTTATTCGAGCGAGCCGGCACCCATGTACCTCATGTCTACGCGCATGATCTTGAACAAGGCTTTCTGTTGCTGTCTGACCTTGGCAACACCACCTATCTGCAGGCACTGACCCCGGAAAATGCGCGCCCGCTTTATGGCGCGGCGACCGATGCGCTGATTCAAATCCAGCTTGCCTCGCAACCAGATGAGTTGCCGCCCTATGACGAAGCCCTGCTGTTGCGCGAAATGCGCCTGTTCCCTGAATGGTATATCAGCAAACATCTCAACATTACTTTAACCCCTGCACAGAACGCCAAACTTGAAACGGTTTTTGCGCGCATCGTCGCCAACAATCTGGCTCAACCCAGGGTCTATGTACACCGCGACTACCACTCGCGTAATCTGATGCTGACCGAGCCGAATCCGGGCATCATCGATTTTCAGGATGCCGTGTATGGCCCGATCACCTACGATCTGGCCTCGCTCTTTAAGGACGCCTATATCAAATGGGAAGAGCCGGAAATCATCGATCATCTGATCGGCTACTGGCAAAAGGCGCGCAGTGCGGGTCTTCCGGTATCTGATGATTTTGGCCAGTTTTACTGGGATTTTGAATGGATGGGCGCACAACGTCACATCAAGGTACTGGGCATTTTCGCGCGACTGTGCCACCGGGACGGCAAGGATGGCTATCTGAAAGATATACCCTTGGTCATGAGTTATTTACGCGCGGCAGCGGCACGCTACGTCGATCTCAAACCGCTGCTCAACCTGCTCAACGAACTGGAACCACCCGATGAAGCGCCAACGGGATATGGATTTTAATGTGCATAAAATAAGACCATGAAAGCCATGATACTTGCAGCAGGACGCGGTGAGCGTATGCGCCCGCTGACCGATCACACGCCCAAACCGCTGCTCGAAGTCGGTGGTAAAGCACTGATCGTCTGGCATATCGAAAGACTGGTCAATGCCGGCATGACTGATCTGGTTATCAATCACGCCCATCTGGGGTTACAAATTGAACAGGCATTAGGCGATGGCAGCCAGTTTGGCGCAAAGATTCAGTATTCGCCGGAAACCAGTGCGCTGGAGACGGCCGGCGGCATCGCCTGTGCGCTCCCTCTGCTGGGAGATCAGCCTTTTGCCGTGATCAATGGAGATATCTATTGCGACTACGATTTCACCCGCCTGCCCGAACGCGCAGCGGCTATGCAAGTCAGCGGTGACATGGCTCATCTGGTGCTGGTAAACAATCCTGACCATCATCCAGAGGGCGATTTTTTTCTGAGCGGTCAGCGTATCCTTCCATTTGATGCGGCACAGGATCTGCAACTCTCCAGGGAAAACCGGCAATCCAGTCTGCTGACGTTCAGCGGTATCGGTTTATATGATCCGGCTTTATTCAGCAGCATTCCCCGCGGTAGCGTAGCGCCGCTGGCACCCTTGCTTCGCTCACAGATTGCACAGGGTAAAACAGGCGGCGAGCATCACACTGGTCTTTGGGTCGACGTCGGCACCCCGCAGCGATTACAACAACTCGACATTCAATTACGGATGACCCATGCTTGATATCAACATTTACGCTCAACGCCGCGCCCGTCTGCTGGCCAAAATTGCGCATGGTATTTGCATTTTGCCGAATGCACCCGAACAACAACGCAACGCCGATGCCGATTTTCCCTATCGCTTTGACAGCAGCTTCTATTATTTAAGCGGCTTCAACGAACCTGAATCGGTTCTGGTGCTGATCGCACGCCCTGACGGCAATCACCAGTCGATCCTGTTCTGCCGCGAAAAAGACATGGAGCGCGAAATCTGGCATGGCTATCGTTCAGGACCTGATGCGGCTCAGGAAAAATTCGGCTTTGACGCGGCCCATTCCATCGCTAAACTGGATGAAAAGCTGATCGAACTGATGAGCAATCAGCCTGCACTGTTTTATCCGCTGGGTGCGGATACCGCATGGGACATACGCATGCTCAAAATTCGCGCCTCGGTGCAGGAAAAGGCGCGCAGCGGCGTCAAAGCGCCTGACACAATTTGCGATGTGCGCACGCTGATCAATGAAATGAGATTATTCAAGGATAATCATGAGCTTGACCTCATGCGTCGGGCGGCGTTCATTTCGACAACTGCGCATAAGCGCGCGATGCAGTTCACCCGTTCAGGGCAATTTGAATATCAGGTCGAAGCCGAATTGTTACACGAGTTCTGTCGCAACGGTGCTCGCGATCCGGCCTATACCTCTATCGTCGCCGGTGGCGCGAATGCCTGCGTGCTGCATTACATCGACAACAATGCCAAACTCCACGACGGGGATTTATTGCTGATTGATGCCGGCTGCGAATTTGACGGGTACGCCTCCGACATCACCCGCACCTATCCTGTGAACGGAAAATTCAGTCCCGCACAAAAAGAAGTGTATGAAATCGTGTTGGCGGCACAAACGGCCGCGATTGCCGCAGCACAGCCCGGCGTCAGTTGGGAAGCGCCTCACCAGGCCGCTCTGCAAATACTGGCACAAGGTTTTATCGATCTGAAATTGTGTCACGGCACCGTTGACGGGGTACTGGAGAGCGGGAGCTACAAAAAATTCTACATGCACCGCACCGGCCACTGGTTAGGAATGGACGTGCATGATGTCGGCGACTACAAAATCGCCGGCCAATGGCGTAACCTGCAGGCAGGGATGGTGCTGACCGTTGAACCTGGCTGCTATATTCGCCCCTCTGATGATGTGCCGATGGCCTTGTGGAACATCGGCATCCGCATTGAAGACGATGTGGTGATGACCGAAACCGGTCATGAAGTACTGACGGACGCGGCACCTAAAACGGTAGATGCGATTGAAGCACTCATGCTCGAGGGGAAATCATGAACTACGACATCGCCATCATCGGCGGCGGGCCAGTCGGTAGCGCGCTGGCGCTGGCCTTAAAGAACAGCAATCTGCGCATCTGCGTACTTGAGGCGCGCCCCGTGACAACGGCCAGCGTGGATGCGCGCGCACTCGCACTGTCCTACGGCAGCCGCTTGTTACTCGAACGTCTGAACGTGTGGCACAATTTGCAGACTGTATCCGCTATTTCCACCATCCACATTTCTCAAAAGCAAAGTTTCGGCCGTGCCGTACTGCGCGCTTCGGAAATGATGGTTCCTGATTTAGGTTATGTGCTGCCTTATTCAATGCTGCAGGACGCACTGACGAATGAGATCCGGACCAGCTCGGCGGACACACTCTATGATGCAAGCGTCACGCGCATTTCGGGTGAGTCTGGCAGTGCGGTCATCGACTATCAACAGGCCGGATTGGAACACACGCTGCACGCGCGTCTCGCCGTTGTCGCCGATGGCGGGAAATTACTGGCGGAACAATACCCGCCCGATGTGCACGACTACGGACAAAGTGCGCTGATCACCCATGTCACTTGCGCAGCACCACGAACCGGCACCGCCTTTGAGCGTTTTACAAAACAGGGGCCCATCGCCTTGTTGCCATACAAGGACGGTTATGAAATTGTCTGGACCGCACCCCATCAACGCGTACAGGACATGCTCACATGGGACGATGCGCAGTTTCTGGACGAGTTACATCAGCATTTCGGTGACCGGGTCGGCGCATTCCTGACGACAGGGGCAAGAACTTGTTTTCCACTGGGATTGAGGCGCGCGCCGGAACAATCCCCGATGCCGCACACCATACTGATCGGCAACGCCGCGCAGACCATGCATCCGGTGGCAGGACAAGGATTCAATCTGGGGTTGCGCGATGCGTGGGATCTGGCGCAGGAAATACTGGATACAAAAACAGATAGTCTGGGTGCCGAAAATATGCTCGCCGGTTACTGTAACCGGCGTCAGCTTGATCGCGAGGCTGGTATCCGCTTTACCGACAGTCTGGTGCGCCTGTTCTCTAACGACCTGCCGCTGCTAAGCACGGCACGCGCAGCTTCGCTGAGTGCACTGGACAATCTGCCTTTGGTAAAACGCTTTGTCGCAAAACGCATGATGTTCGGTGCAAATGGCTAAGCTGCCAATGCATGAATTAACCGCAGGATTGCTGGCTGTCATCTGATACAGTCAGACGTTGCGACTGATTGCCCAGCGCGCGTTGCTCAACGTATTTTTGCGCGTAAGCACCAACGATCATGGCGGGTAAAAACGCCCATAACTCCCAGTTAGGTGCCGCAATCAAAGCAATTGCAGGTCCGGGACAATATCCGCTGATCCCCCAGCCGATGCCAAATAAACTCGCGCCCAGGATAAGCGGGCGATCGATCCTGAATTCATCAGTCATAAAAAATTTATCTGCCAGCAGGGGTGTGTTTCTGCGCAAAATAAAACGAAAGGTCACCACGGTGACACCCACCGCCCCACCCAGCACAAACAGGAGGCTTGCATCCCAGTTACCCGCCATATCGAGGAAGGCCAGTACTTTTTCAGGGTGCGTCATGCCTGATAACGCCAGTCCGAAACCAAATATTAACCCCGCCAACAAACTTGCCAGACTGCGTTTCATTAGCGTATTCCAATCAAATGGCGGACCACAAAAGTGGTCACGATAGCTGTCAGCAAGAAGATCAGTGTTGCAATCAGCGAGCGTAGCGACAATCTGCCAAGTCCGCATACGCCATGACCACTTGTGCATCCACGACCCAGTGAGGTGCCGTAACCGACCAGCAATCCCGATACAATTAACAGCCAGACCGGGAACGTTTCACGGGCAACGGGCATACCACTAAACAGCCTGTAATAAAAAGCCGCGCCGCCTACCACACCGGCTAAAAACAGCGCACGCCACCCCGCATCACTGGGCTTGCTAAACAGCAGTCGCCACAGAATGCCGCTTACACCGGCCAACCTGCCATTCGCCCATAAAAACCATGCGGCAGAGAGTCCGATAAGCACACCACCGATAAGCGGAGGCAGCACAGCATTAAAACTAAATGTCATCTAAAATTTCCTTGTTCGATCCGCCTGCGCAGGCTACTTCGTTGCTCCGTTACCGACGGCATGAGCCCTTGCACCGCCTTAATGCAGCGTATTTGCCGCAAGATTCGTGGTCAGCAGCCCAACCTCATCACTGACGATATGCACCGCTTCATTGAGCAGCACATCCTTGGCATTTTTTCTGGCCTGTTCCATGGCCAGATCAGCGTCAAGATTACGTTCATTGGATTGCAGCCCATCGTCCTGGAGTGACGGTTTACCCGCCGCACGCCCCTGGCTTTTTTCACGCAACTTTATTTTGGCTTCTTGTGCCTGTCGCTCAGCGCGACGCTCAGCCTCATTGAGTGAAATCTGATTTTTTTGACGCCGTTCTTCGAACTCGGCAATATCTTCCTTCAGATACTGGAAATCTTTATCGCTGCTCACCCGCCTGTTATGCATTGCTAGGAGTTTAGGGAATATGCCGGTCAGATCAGCATAACGCAGATAACTGGCCGGTTTGATTTGCGACCATGGCAAAGCGTTACGGTAACTGGACTCACCGAAGTCTTCTTCATCCGTCATCGTGGGCAGGCGGATATCAGGCTTCACACCATGCAGCTGCGTCGTGCCGCCATTGATGCGGAAAAACTGAGCGATAGTCATCTTAAGCTCGCCATATTTGGGCTTATCGCTTTTCACCAGCTGATCCAGATTCACCACAGACTGGACAGTGCCTTTGCCAAAACTGGTTTCGCCGATGATGATCCCGCGGCCATAATCCTGTATCGCAGCGGCAAAAATTTCGGATGCAGAAGCTGATCCGCGGTTGATCAGTATACCCAGTGGCCCACTCCAGACAAGACCGGCATGCGTATCACTCGATACGTTAACTTTACCTTTTGAATCGAGTTCCTGAACGACAGGTCCTTTATCGATAAAGAGTCCCGTCAATTCAATTGCCTCATCCAGCGATCCCCCCCCGTTGTTGCGAAGATCGATCAGCACGCTATCCACTTTGTCTTTTTTGAATTGCGTCAACAGACGGGATACATCCCGTGTTGCACTTTTATAATTTTTATCCCCCCTCAGACGAGCTTCAAAATCAAGATAAAATCCGGGCAAGGTGATGACCCCAATACGGCGTGTGATCGCGCCTTCCTTCAACTCAAATATTTCTTTTTTAGCGGCTTGCTTGTCCAGGCTGATTTTTTTTCTGACCAGAGAGATCACGCTGTGCTGGCCGTCAAGAGTCGCTGCCGCAGGCAGTATATCCAGACGAACGGTGGTATCTTCGGCACCGCGAATCAACGCCACGGTGTCGTCAAGACGCTGCCCCACCACTTCAGCAACGGGCAGGTGTTCTCCTTGCCCTACACCCAATATCCGGTCGCCGACCTTGAGCTTGCCTGACAGCGCCGCAGGGCCGCCTGCCACGAGCTCCCGGATGGTGGTGTACTCATCCTTTTCCTGAAGCACCGCGCCAATACCAACAATAGACAACTTCATCGACACATCGAAATCATCCGCCGCCCGGAGTCCGAAGTAATCGGTATGCGGGTCGATCGTCGTCGCATAGGCACTCATAAAATACTGAAATACATCTTCGCTTTTAATTTTTGACAGGCTGCTTAGCGAATTGTCATATCGTTTACTCAGCGTCTCGACTATGCTTTTGTCATCCTGGCCGGCCAACTTGAGACGCAGCCAGTCATTTTTAACCCGACGACGCCACAAATCATCCATTTCGCTGACAGATTTTGACCATGTCGCATTCTTGCGTGTGTATTGATAATATTCTTTTTTATCAAAATCAAACCCTTTAAGCAGCAGCGAACGTGCAAAATTTATGCGCTCAGTGACGCGCCGCTGGTATAAATTGTAAATGGCAAAAGGAATGCTCAGGTCTTGTTTGAGTATTGCATCGTCCATTTTGCTGCGTGCATCGGCGAGCTGATCAAGGTCAGACTGCATAAAAAACAGCTTTTCGCCATCCAGTGTTTTCAGATAATTATCAAAAATTTTCGCCGAAGCCGCATCATCAAGCGGGATACGTTTGTAATGGTGGCGCATGAATACTTCAGCCGAGATAAGCGCGGCTTGAGACTGTTGCTGCAGAGGGACCAGCTCAGGTGCAGCCAGCGTCGTATTGAGTGCAAGCAATGCAAACGCGAGCACAATCAGAATCAATTTATTTTTCATTACGTATTTCCGGTAAACATCCGAGAATTATATCTTTCAAACTGCTCCCCCCGTACTTTTTGTAGCCGGCGCAAGCAAACTGCTTCGACACAGAAAAACACAAAGGGTTCGATCAGCACTCATTGTCTGGATAGTAGTGTCTCCAAATCCGTGTAAGGCCGTCCAAAAGTATTCGCAACGGCACGGCAGGTAAGCTGACCCGACGCAATATTCAGTCCTGCACGCAATGCTAAATTATCAGCCAGTGCCTGCTTCCAGCCCTTGTTCGCAAGTTGCAAAACATAAGGAATCGTCGCGTTTGTAAGCCCAAGCGTAGACGTGCGCGGCACACCGCCCGGCATATTCGCCACTGCATAGTGAATCACACCATCGATTACATAAATCGGATTTTCATGCGTAGTCGGATGCGTAGTCTCAATACACCCTCCCTGATCAACCGCGACGTCGACGATCACCGCCCCCTTTTGCATCAGTTGCAAATCTTCCCGTCGCAGCAATTTTGGCGCAGCAGCACCAGCAATGAGCACACCACCGATCAGCAGATCCGCACCTGGTAACTGTTCCAACAGGGTATGGCGGGTTGAATACAAGGTTTGCACGGGGAGCCTTTCTGACAAATGCCGCAAGCGCTCCAGCGAGACATCAAGCACCGTGACGCGCGCACCCATCCCTGATGCAATGCGAGCCGCATTGCTGCCAACCACGCCCCCGCCCAGAATCAGCACGTGTGCAGGCGCAACGCCAGGCACCCCGCCTAACAGCACGCCCCGTCCGCCATACAGCTTTTCCAGATACTTCGCCCCTTCCTGCACGGCCATCCGTCCAGCCACTTCAGACATTGGGGTGAGCAAGGGCAGTTCGCCGTCGGGCAACATGACTGTTTCATATGCAATGCAGATCGCGCCAGAGTCAAGATGGGCCTGAAGCAACTCGATATCCGCCGCAAAATGAAAATAGGTGAAAATGATTTGCCCTGCGCGTAGCTGGCGCCACTCAGCGCGGATGGGCTCCTTAACCTTAACAATCAGTTCGGCCACACTCCATACCGTGTCGGCCTCTGGCACAACATTCGCACCTGCATTCAGATACTGCTCATCATCGAATCCGCTGCCCGCACCCGCACCGCTTTGCACCCAGACAGCATGCCCAGCTGCAACCAGCGCGGCAACACCGGAAGGAACCAGAGCTACCCGGTATTCATTCGTCTTGATTTCCTTTGGGATGCCGATTTTCATGATCGCCTTAATATGTAACGGTTATCGCATCTTAGCAGTACAGTCAAAGTTTTGTTCTGCAACCGCAGAAAATGGTCGCGGCTCTCCAATGCTGTATGATATTTTATTGCCTGATTTAAATTATTACTCAGGATAAATCAGCGTCAATATGACAAACCTAAACACAACCTGCCGCTTTAAACCCAATACGGAGCAACACAAGTGGCAATAGTCAGTAATATTTCAGACAAGTGGATATTGGTCATCGACGATATGGAAGGCATGCGCTCGCAGTTGCGAATGAGCCTGTCGAGTTCCGGCTTCGCCAAACTGCATGTGGTATCCAGTATAAAAGAAGCACTTGAACGTCTGGCTACTAACCATTATGACGTTGTTTTGTGCGACTACTCACTGGGCGACAGTACAAACGGCCAGCAATTCCTGGAATATTTGCGCACTGCGGATTTGATCAATCGCAATACAATTTTTGTGATGATTACAGCAGAGCAATCCTATGCCAAGGTCGTTGCCGCATCCGATTGTGCACCGGATGACTACTTGCTCAAACCGTTCACCGCAGCCGAGTTCAATGCCCGACTGGAAAAGCTGCTGGAACGACAAACGTATTTTTCCGCCATTGACCGTGCATCTGACAAAAAAAACTGGGGCAGGATGATCGCCGAATGCGACACATTATTAGCTGCTCGCGATAAGTTTTTTTTCGACCTGTGCAAGATAAAAGGTGCCGCTCTGATACGCAATAATCAGGCGCAGCTGGCAGAGACCCTATACCGGGAAATCATTGCAATGCGCCCGCTTGGCTGGGCTAAACTGGGACTGGCGCGGGCACTGGCCCAGCTTGATAAAGCGGCTGAAGCTGAGCAATTAGCGAAGGAAATTCTGGTTGAAATGCCGCAATTTATGGCAGCTTATGATTTTCTGGGCAAATTGCTGGCCGAATCAGGTGACAAAAAAGGTGCTTTAGCTATATTGCAAAAAGCTAGGGATATTGCACCCGGTACCATGAACCGCATACGTGAATTGAGTGCGCTGGCGGTACATACGGGGCAACCTGAAATCGCCGAAAAAGTCATGCGTGAGACGCTGATCCAGCACAAGCATTCTCCTGTTCGTCAGGCGGACGATTACGCCGTACTGTCGCGCGCGCTGATCCATCAGGGCAAGACCGCTGAGGCGCTGAACGTGATACAGGATGCCAGAAAGAGTTTTTCAGACAGCCCTAACAATGTCATACTGGCTGTAACCGAAAGCGCGGCTCATCTGGCCTCAGGCAACCATAAACTCGCCCATGTTTCACTGGAAAAAGCGCTGTCCGCAGGGGAGCTGTGCAACTTTTCTGCCAATGCGCTGCTCGCCATGTCGGAGGCCTGTTTCACCTTAGGCCGTGAGGAGGATGCGACGCGCTTACTGAATCATGCAATACAAAACAATCATGACGATGTTACGCTTAAAAACAAAGTCCATGCTGTACTGATTGCATCCGGGAAGGATGCCGCAGAAGCAACAGCGTTGATTGAAACCTGTACAGCCGAAGTCATTGCGCTGAACAATGAAGGCGTACAACATGCGCAGGCAGGAAATCTGTCGGAGGCGATAGCATTGCTTGGCAAGGCATCCGTCAGACTACCGAACAACTTGCAAATACTCGGCAACGCAGCACTCGTTATCGCACTGGATCTGGTACGCAACGGTAAAGAATCTGCAAAGCTGGCTCAATGCCTGAGCTACCGCGAATCGCTGATCAAAAAATCTCCTAATCATGCCAAGATTGCGCAAATAGACACCATGCTCAAGCAACTGAAATCATGAGTACCAAGGAGAACACGATGAATGATCTGCATGATGCGGTCATGCACGACGTGAAAAACCAGCTTGCGGAACTGGCTTTGCGCCTGCGCGCCCGGGGAGATGCCTCAGTTGAAATGGACATAGCGATGAGCGCATCGCGCCGGCTGACCGAGATGTTGCTGCTTGGACGTGCCGATTTATGTGTCAATATTGACTCGGTCAATCCTGCTGATTTCCTGAACATTCTGGCCGCCGAGTATGCCGAGCGGTTCCCGAACATCACCATACGCGTTGAGACCGTTCGCGCGCCTGAAAGCGTATTTTTTGATGACGCACTGATTCGTCTGGCGCTTGGCAATGCGCTGCACAATGCCTGTCATTATGCGAAATCCTGCGTTCAACTTACCGCATTTGAGCAGGACAACATGCTGATCCTGGAAGTGTGTGATGATGGACCTGGCTTTCCGGCTAGCCAGATTAGTTCAGACGGAACAGCACCTTCAGCCGTGAGCAGAACGGGAACAGGGCTCGGCTTGCATCTGGCACACAAGATTGCCGGAGCACACAGACTCAATGATCACCGAGGCTATATTCAATTGCACAACGACGAATCTGGCGGAATATTCCGCATGCTATTGCCATAGCTGATCAGCCATTTTTTACGGACGGCTGATCAGCATCGACCTGCTTCAAACTGAAGTGACTTTCTTAACGACAGCCGCTTTAGGTTTCGCAGCGGCCTTAGGCTTTGCCGCAGCTTCAGATTTTGCTGCGGCCCTGGGTTTTGCTGCGGCCTTGGGTGTGGCTTCAGCCTTGGGTTTACTTGCCGCCTTGGCTTCAGCCTTTGGCTTAGCTTTAGGTTTGGCGGCAGCCGCTTTTCTGGCAGGTTTTTTCCCCGTATCCCCTTTAGCCACCTTGGCGGCGATCAGTTCCAGCGCCTGCTCCAGTGTAATTTCATCTACCGGCACATCTTTCGGCAACGTGGCATTGATCTTGCCATGACGCGCATAAGGGCCATACCGGCCACTGCAGATCTCAACTGTGGTCTTATCTTCAGGATGATCACCCAGCGTGCGCAAGACCGTATTGCCATCCTTGGCCTGCGCCAGCAACTCCACTGCGCGCGCCAGCGTGACATCGAAAATACTGTCGGTACGCGGAATTGATTTGAATTTACCGTCATGGCCGATATAAGGACCAAAGCGGCCGATATTGACGATCACTTTTTTGTTCGTTTCAGGATGCAACCCCAGATCCTTCGGCAAAGAGAGCAGTTTGAGCGCACTGGCAAGATCTGCCTGATCAACCGGCATTTCTTTTGGCCATGAAACACGCTTGGGCTTGGCTTTCTCGCCTTCAATCACTTCACCCAGTTGCACATAATGTCCGTAGGGGCCGCGCAGCAGCAATACGGCTTGTGCAGTCTCAGGATGCGCTCCCAGTTCAACTCGTGCAGTCGCATCATCCTGCGTCTCACCGCTGACGCTGCGTTTATATTTGCATTCAGGATAATTGGTACAACTGATAAAGCTGCCGTAACGACTCAATTTTTTCGCCAGCGGTTTACCACATTCAGGGCATGCCTCGTCGATCAGTTCCTGCGGACGCTCAATATCTTTCTTTTCATTGATCAGTTTCGAAAAACCCGTCCAGAATTCATCCAGCACGCCGACCCAGTCACGACGCCCGTCTGAGACTTCATCGAGCTCATCTTCAAGCGAGGCGGTAAAATTGTAATCGACATAACGCGTAAAATGATCGGTTAAAAACCGCGTAACAACGCGTCCCACATCGGTGGGCATGAAGCGTTTCTTGTCCAGAATGGCATATTCACGGGTTTGCAGCGTGGAGATAATCGTCGCATAGGTCGACGGGCGCCCGATGCCGTATTCTTCCAGCGATTTAACCAGACTCGCTTCAGTAAACCTGGGCGGCGGCTGGGTAAAATGCTGCTCACCGAACAATTTGTCTACCGGCAATATATCGCCTTCAACCAGCGGCGGCAATTTGCTGCCCTGTTCTTCTTCGGCGTCATCCACATCTTCCATGTACACACTGATAAAGCCGGGAAATACCAGCACCTGCCCGTTGGCGCGGAACAGCGTGTCGTCCCCGCCCAACCTGATATCAGCGCTGACCGTATCATAACGGGCAGGCGTCATCTGGCAGGCCAGCGTACGTTTCCAGATCATTTCATACAGACGGGCCTGATCGACGGTCAATCGGTCACGCAGGCTGTCAGGTGTGCGCGCAATTGAAGTCGGGCGTATCGCCTCATGCGATTCCTGCGCATTCTTGGTCTTGCTCTTGTAACCTGGCGGCGTGCCGGGCAAATACTCACCAGAGAAATTATCGCTGATGTAATCGCGAATTTCCTGCACCGCTTCTTTAGCCAGACTCACCGAGTCGGTACGCATATAGGAAATCAGACCGACCGTCTGACCGCCAACGTCCACCCCTTCATACAAGGATTGCGCGGTGCGCATGGTGCGTTCGGCTGACATGCCCAGTTTACGTACAGCCTCCTGCTGCAGGGTCGAGGTGGTAAACGGCGCGGCGGCATAACGCTGCTTGGCCTTCTTTTCGACGCGCACCACCTTGGGTGGTAATTTGGCCTCGCTTAACTTTGCAAGAATGGCATCATAGTCAGACTGACTGCCAATGGAGAGCTGCTCTAATTTTTTGCCCTGATACTGAACAAGGCGTGCCGAGAACGGCTGGTGGTCCTTATGACTGTCCAGATGTACCGTCCAGTATTCCTGACTTTGAAACGCTTCAATTTGCAACTCGCGTTCGACGATCAGACGCAATGCAGGGCTCTGTACTCTCCCGGCAGATAAACCGGGACGAATTTTCCGCCATAATAACGGGGACAAATTAAATCCCACCAGATAATCCAGCGCACGCCGTGCCTGCTGTGCATTGACCAGCGGCATCGCGATTTCCCGCGGATTGGCGACCGCTTCCCGTACCGCAGACTGCGTGATTTCGTAGAACACCACGCGCTTCATGTTCTTGCCCTTAAACCCTCGCTTGGCCTTGAGCAGTTCAGCGATGTGCCATGCGATGGCTTCCCCTTCGCGGTCAGGATCGGGTGCCAGCAGGATGTTTTCGGCTGAGGCTGCCGCCTTTGCAATAGCCTCCATATGTTTGCTGTTGCGCGCGATGGTTTCGTAGTTCATCGCAAAGCCGTTTTCGGTATCTACCGCGCCCGTCTTGGGGACCAGATCGCGCACATGCCCGTAGGATGCGAGCACATCATAATCATCGCCCAGATATTTTTTGAGCGTTTTGGCCTTAGCCGGGGATTCGACGATCAGAAGGTTAATTGCCATGCGTATTTAGTGTAATTGAGTAGAAGTAATCGGAACGAGCAGCTCTTCGATCAGCAACGGGCTAAGATCCTGATGACGATCCCACAGCACAATCAACATGATGAGCTTGAGTTTGTCCAGTCCCAAGTCTTTTTGTTGCAACGCCAGCGCGCGATCAATAATAATCTCACGCTCCACCGCAGAAATCATCTGCTGCTGTTGTGCAAACAGAATAAACTGGCGCGCCTCCGAACCAATGCGTTCAAATTCAAGATCCGCAAAAAAACGCATACCGGTATGCGCCAGAATAGCGGGATACACATCCGAATTTTGCTGGCGTAACGCGGACAACCAGGTCAGCGCTTCATCGATATCTTCACCTTCAAAACCGGCAGCAGAAAGTTTGCGCGACAGTTTATCCGGCGCAGGGTAACTGCCCGCATCGATATAGCTTTCAAACAGGTACATCAGAATTTCAAACATAATTTTTAAGTCTTTAGTGTATGCGTTGGAACAAACCGCCGGGAAGCGCCGCGATGCGGCCTTCCAGTTCAAGCGTCAATAGCATGGCGGATAGCTGGCTAACCGTCAAGCCGCTGCGTAAACATAGTGCATCCATGCTCACCGGATCGAAACCTAATTGATCCAGCAAACCCCTGTTTTGAGCGTCGGCCGGTTTTTGATCCACAGGTGTTTCAGCAGCCAGCAAACCTGATAATTCATCGAAAATATCCTGTGCCGCTTCAACCAGTTTTGCACCTTGTTTGATCAGCTTGTGACAGCCGCGGCTTTGCGGCGAATGAATGGATCCGGGAATGGCAAACACCTCCCTGCCCTGCTCCATCGCCAGGCGCGCGGTGATCAGCGAACCGCTTTGCAGCGATGCTTCTACCACCAGACAGCCCACACTCATGCCGCTGATAAGGCGATTTCGACGCGGAAAATTACTGCCCAGTGGTGGCGTACCTAACGGAAACTCTGAGATCAATACGCCTTGACTGGCAAGTTGATGAGCCAGTTCGCGATTTGCCGCAGGATATACCTTATCCAGCCCCGTTCCCACCACTGCAATACTGCTGCCCTGACCCAGCAAGCCGCCCCGATGCGCGGCCGCATCAATGCCGTGCGCCATCCCGCTGATGATGCTCATTCCTGCATGACTCAATGCAGATGCGAAATTTTCTGCGTTGCTGATGCCTTGCGGCGTGGCATGACGACTGCCGACGATGGCAAGCGCCCGTGCATTTAACAAATCCAGTCGCCCTTTGACGTAGAGCAACAGCGGCGGATCTGAAATATTAAGCAGCAACTGAGGATAATCCGGATCGCCCAGGGTGATGATGTGATTTTGACTATCCGCGAGCCAGTCTAGCGCAGGCGCGAGCACCTCTTCTGAGATTCCCTGGCCAATTGCACAGGCGACCTCAGCTTTGACAATGGTTTTGAGTGAACGCAGGGGTGCGGCCAAAATCGCCTCAGGCGAGCCGAACTCCTGTAACAAATGACGTGCGCCTTCATCCCCCAGGCCTCGTATCAGGCTGAGCGCAAGCCATGCCTTGACAGCGGGATCATAAGGCATATCTGTCCTGATAAAAATCAGACTTAAGCGTCAGTGTCCGCGCGCGTTTGTGGACAAATATTTACGGCGTTTGTGCGCGGTCAAGGATTTGCACAGGCAGCGTTGTTTGCATCACCAGTGCATAAGATACTTTTTCGAACACCCTGAAGACAAACAACAAACCGTAACGCTCATCAGGCATCAAGATCGCTTTGCCTTCGTTTTTTATGACACGCCCCTTGTGGCTCAAAGCCAGCACATGCCCGCTTTGCAAGCCATCGCGTTCGCCTTTGTTTAAGGTGATGACCGTGTTCTGCCCCCCTTGCGTGACACCGCCATAAATAGAAATAATCTGCGCGCTGATTTGCCCTTCGGGTGCGCGCGGCAGATAATTTCGCGAAGCAGTGGCTTCCGGCTTGACCAGACGATCGCCCCGGTTGATTTCCTGCTTGGCATCTGTCACAACCGCTGTGCTGATATCGCCAAAACTCCTGACATCTACCTCACCCAGATAAATCGCTTCATGCCCCAAAATTTCATGGGTATCCGGGTCGACAAACGTTTTTCCCGGACGATAAACCTGCCAATGATTACCCTCGCCTGCGCTCACGCCCTTTACGTAAACCACATCACCAGTCGCGGCAATCACTCGCTCTTCAGGAAGCCCCACCAGAGTCGGCGCACCTGCCAGCAAAGCATCCGCGACGACCAGAGGCTGGCTTAAAAAAGGATCAATCGCAGCAGAAGGAATGCTTGCTATTGCATTTTGTGCACTGTCCTCGACTCGAATACTCGGAGACAGTTTGATCATATCCCGCATGCCCTCATCGGGTTGCCCACCCATGCTCAATGTTCCATGAACACGGTCCAGCACAATGACCGCGCCCGGATAAATCCAGTGCGGATCCTTAATTGAATCTTTGTTCATCCCCCAGATGAAAGGCCATCTCCAGGGGTCTTTGAAAAACTTGCCCGAGATACCCCACAACGTATCGCCAGTCACAACGATGTACTGATCCGGGGCATCGCTGCGTAGCTGCGGCGCGGTTTGAGTTTGACCGGCAAATGCCAAAACAGGCAATAAAAAGCAAATCAGCGATATAATCTTGCGCATGGGGAACCCCGAAAGAATCAGTGACAAAGGCGCGCGGCTCACCGCGGCGCGTTAAATTCTGCATCCAGTCAATTAAATTAGCAAGCATTATGGCAATCTTACAAATATTGCAGTACCCCGATGAACGCCTGCACACGATCGCAAAAAAGGTCGTGGAGGTAAATAACAGCACTCAAAAGCTGGTAAAAGACATGGCTCAAACCATGTATGCCGCGCCGGGCGTCGGCCTGGCTGCGACCCAGGTGGATGTTCACCAGCAAATTATCGTGCTGGATATATCTGACACACATGACGAGCTACAGGTCTTTATCAACCCGGAAATCCTATGTCGCAGCGGTGAACAGGACGGCGAAGAAGGCTGCCTGTCCGTGCCGGGCATTTATGAAACGGTGCGCCGTGCAGACAAGGTCACTGTTCGGGCTCTCAACCAGCATGGCGTAGCCTTTACGCTGGAAGCAGAAGGATTTCTCGCTGTCTGTATCCAGCACGAAATGGATCATTTGCAAGGTCGTGTATTCGTCGAATATCTCTCACAACTAAAACAGTCCAGATTGCGCGCCAAGCTCAAAAAACGCCGGCGCGAAGCGCTTTAAAGCAAGCTTTTCGCCAAAAATTTGAGGCTGGCAGATAAAAGTCCATATATAGGCAACGGCCCACTGGACGCGTGTGACTGACAAGCATATAGATTAGCAATATGGATCATCTGGGGATCAACCGTTAATTTTAGGACAACGCATTGAAAATAATTTTTGCAGGAACGCCGCACTTCGCGGCCAGTGCGCTGAGTGCACTGCTCAAAGCACATCAGGTCATAGCCGTGTTAACTCAGCCGGACAGACCTTCCGGACGCGGCATGCAACTGACCGCGAGCCCTGTGAAACAACTTGCATTGCAGCACGGATTGACAGTTTTACAACCTGTCAGCTTAAAAACTGAACAGGTTCAGCATGATATCGCCGCGCTGGAAGCCGACGTGATGATCGTGGCAGCCTATGGCCTGATCCTGCCAAAAGCCGTCCTGAACATGCCCCGTTTCGGTTGCCTGAATATTCATGCATCCCTGCTGCCGCGCTGGCGTGGCGCAGCACCGATACAGAGGGCTATTCTCGCCGGAGACAGTGAGACGGGCATCACCATCATGCAGATGGATGAAGGTCTTGACACAGGCAATATGCTGTTGCGCGCACATTGCCCGATTGATGCATCTGATAACGCACAAACTTTGCATGACAAACTGGCCGCACTCGGTGCGTCCAGCCTGCTCGAGGCGCTGACTTTACTGGAAACAGGTCAATTAATGCCCGTCAAACAGGATGATGAACAGGCAAGTTATGCCGCCAAACTGCTCAAATCCGAAGCATTTATCGACTGGCATCAGGATGCAGAACAGATCGCACGCGCAGTAAGGGCGTACAATCCTTTTCCTGTGAGTCAGGCCAGACTTGGCGATGCGGTCATCAAGATCTGGCAGGCCTCTGTTTGTCATGGACAGCAGGGTCTTCCGGGTACGGTTTTATCCGCGGATAAAGAAGGCGTGACGATCGCCTGCGGCAAAGACGCACTGCGACTGCAGATACTACAGAGACCCGGCGGCAAAGCGCAGCCTGCTGCACATTTTCTGCAGGCAATGCCGGTAAGACCCGGCGACAATTTTCAGGTTTCTTAAATGCATAATATTCAACTCGCCGCAACCCAGATCGTTCAGCAGGTAATGGAGGACGGTCGCAATCTCAATCAGGTACTGGATGAATCGCTGCGCAGAAAATCAGTCTGGACACCGGCACAACGCGCAGCGCTGCAAGACTTAAGTTACGGCACACTGCGTTTTTACGGACAATTAAATGCCGTGCTCAACCTGCTGCTTCACAAGCACATGACCGATCACCGGATCGGTTATCTGTTGCTCGTTTCCCTCTATCAACTGCAATACAGCCGTGCTGCTCAACATGCCATCGTCGACCATGCCGTGCGATCAGCCGACATTCTGAATCCGAAAATCAGGGGGCTGGTCAACGCCATATTGCGCAATTTTTTACGGAATCAGGCACAGTTGCTGGAGCAGGCAAAACTGACGCCCGAAGGCCGTTACAGCCACCCTCAATGGTGGATCGACGAACTGCGCGCACAATACGGCGATCTGGCGGACTCTATACTTGAAGCCGGAAACGGCCACCCACCCATGACCTTGCGCGTTAATCAGCGGCGCGGCACGACGGCAAACTATCTGGCGCAACTGACAGCAGAGGATATACCCGCCAGAATGATCGCGCCTGATGCGTTGCAACTGGATAAAGCCGTGCCGGTGGACAAATTACCGGGATTTTTTGAAGGCCAGATATCGGTTCAGGATGCAGGCGCACAGTACGCCGCACGCCTGTTGAATGCAACAAGCGGTATGCGCGTGCTGGATGCGTGCGCCGCGCCGGGCGGCAAGACCGCACACATACTGGAACTGGCCGACGTTGAGATGATCGCGCTGGATAAAGACGAAAAACGCCTGTTGCGCGTCAACGATAATTTGCAGCGACTGTCCTTAAACGCGACACTGTTAACCGGCGATGCTGCCGCACCGGAACAATGGTGGGATGGGCGACCATTCGACCGCATTCTGGCTGACGTCCCCTGCTCGGCCACTGGCGTTGCCCGCCGGCATCCCGATATCAAATGGCTGCGCAGAAAAAAAGATCTGGCTTCGTTTGCCGCACAGCAAACGGAAATTTTGCAATCCCTGTGGCCGTTACTGGCACCTGGCGGACTGTTTCTCTACGCGACCTGTTCCGTGTTCCGGCAGGAAAATCAGGATATTGTGGACAAATTTCTAACCATGCATTCTGATGCGAAACAGCAACCGACAGAACTAAGCACTGAAGGGCTACTGCCAACAGATGAGCATGACGGGTTTTTCTATGCACTGTTACATAAAACCGCTTAAATTTTTGCTGGCAATGCTGATCTGCCTGTGCGCGACAGCAGCACAAGCGGATGGCATCAATGTCAACAAGGCTGAAATCCGGCTGACTGACGATGGTTACCAGCTGGCAGCGGATTTCAATGTCAGTTTGAATTATGTGGTGCAGCAGGCTTTATCTTTAGGTGTACCGCTCTACTTTGTAGGCGAATTTACTTTAACACGTTCGCGCTGGTATTGGCTCGATGAGCAGGTGTTCAAAAGCGAGCATTCGGTCAAGTTATCCTATAACGTACTCACCCGCCAGTACCGGATTTCACGGGGCTCGCTGTTCCAGAACTTTGCCAGCCTTGAAGCAATGATGCGGATTCTGGCACGGCAGAACTCCGACTATATCCCGTCAGATGCAATGAAAAAAGATGGCAATTACATTGCATCAGCCAGGCTGAGACTGGACACTGAGCAACTGCCTAAACTGATGCAGGTCAACGTACTCACCAGCAAAGACTGGGATTTTGATTCGGGCTGGTATCGCTGGGTGATACGTCCTGCAGAAATACAAAAAGCAGGAAAGTCGGAGTAATCGTGAGATATTTCATTATCTTGAGCGTAATTGCCGGCGCCGGCCTGCTGTATTTACTGTCAAGTAACAGCGTGAATACGGAGGTATTTTCCACCAACTATTACAGCCTGCTCGGATTGATGGGATTGTTGGCCGCCTGTTTATTAGGTCTGGTCGGATATCAGATCTGGCGCTTGCGCGTCAAGCTGAAAAACAAGGTCTTTGGCGCAAAACTGACGCTGCGGCTGGTGATGTTTTTTACGCTGATTGCAGTCGTCCCAGGCATTCTGGTCTACGCGGTATCGGTTAATTTTCTATCCAAAAGCATCGAATCATGGTTCGATGTGCGAGTCGAAAAAGCACTTGAAGGCGGACTTAATCTCGGTCGGAGCGGACTGGACAACAGTCTGAACGAGCTGTCCAAAAAAACCCAGTTTATTGCCCTGCTGCTGTCAGAAAAAAATCCTGTGCAGTTCCAGAGCACACTCGCCCAATTAGTCAAAGAGGGCGTCACGCAGGAAACAGCCCTTTTCAATACCGGTGGCAAAATGATTGCTTATGCCACCAGCGATGTGTCCATGCACCCTGAAACACCGAGTGCAAAACTGCTGCGACAAGTGCGCGACAAAGGTCAATATTCTGCGATTGAGTCGACGCCGAACAAAGCAATGACGTTACGCGTAATCGCACTGGTGCATACCAACAGCTATTCGCGTATGAACTACATACTGCAATTTTCTCAGTCCGTTCCGAAGCAAATTGAGATGGATGCCGAAACCGTGCAATCGGTATATCGCGACTATCAGGAACTGACGCTGTCCAGATTAGGATTGAAGCGCTTGTATGGCATCACGCTGACGTTATCGTTGCTGGTGGTCGTGCTGACAGCTATATCCGCCGCATTTTTCATCAGCGAACGAATAGGTTCTTCGCTCGAAGCGCTGGCGGAAGGAACGCGCGCCGTCGCGCAAGGCGACTTTACCGGACAGCATCCTATCCGCAGCAGTGATGAACTGGGTTCCCTGACTGGTTTATTCAACCAAATGACACGGCAACTTGCCGACGCCAGGCTCGCCAGCGAGCTGCAACAGCGCGAAGTCGAAAGCGCCAAGGGTTATCTGGAAAGCGTCCTGACTCACCTGTCTTCAGGTGTAATCGCACTGGACGATGAATTTCGTCTGCGATCGGTCAATACCAGCGCGGCACATATTTTGGGCGTACCCTTACCGGAGCTGCAGCGCATGCCCTTGCAGCAAATTGCTGAAAAATACAGTTTATTGAATTCGTTCTGCCAGGCCATCATGTCAGGATTTGCACAAAATGGTGAATGGCAGCGACAAATTGAACGGCTGAGCCGCAATGGCACGCAGATTTTACTGATGCGGGGCACGACCTTGCCGCAAGGCGCGGAAGCAGGTTATGTCGTGGTATTCGATGATATCAGTCATTTGCTGCAAGCCGAACGGCAGGCTGCCTGGGGAGAAGTCGCCCGCCGTCTGGCACATGAAATCAAAAATCCGCTCACCCCCATTCAATTGTCAGCGGAACGCTTGCAGTACAAGTTGAGCGCGAAACTGAATGAAGCTGATGCAAAATTACTGCAGCGCGCAACACAAACAATCGTAAGCCAGGTGGGCGCGATGAAAAACATGGTCAGTGATTTTGCTGATTACGCGCGAGGCCCGGTGTTGAAATTAAGCCGCCTGGACGTGCATAAACTGATTAAAGAGGTGCTAGGCTTATATGAAGCAAATGCAGTGCCCATCAAACTGAACTTGCAGGCCGCTCACCCGGAGATCAACGGAGATGCGACACGTCTGCGTCAGGTGCTACACAACTTGTTACAGAACGCACAAGATGCGTTACACGATGTCCCGCTACCGCAAATTACGTTAAACAGTGAAATCTCCAATGGTGAGATTCACTTGCGCGTACAGGACAATGGCGGCGGTTTTTCTGAAAACGCGTTGTCGCGTGTCTTTGAGCCGTACATGACGACCAAGACCAAAGGTACAGGTCTGGGACTGGCAATTGTAAAGAAGATAATCGAAGAGCATGGCGGCCAAATTTCGGTCGAAAATCATGCAAATGGCGGCGCCTGCGTCAATATCAGCCTGCCGCTGACAGAGGAGATACAAGGATGAGCAAGCAAATTCTGATCGTCGATGACGAAGTTGGCATAAGAGAATTACTGGCCGAAATATTATTTGACGAGGGCTATCAGGTAGCCCTTGCAGAAAATGCGGAACAGGCGCGCACCTTCCGGCACGAACATGAACCCGATCTGGTTCTGCTGGATATCTGGATGCCGGATACGGACGGCGTGACGCTGTTAAAGGAGTGGGTCGAGCAGGATTTACTGACGATGCCTGTGGTGATGATGTCAGGTCACGGCACGATTGAAACGGCTGTCGACGCAACGCGCATCGGTGCAGTGGATTTTCTGGAAAAACCGATTTCCATGCAAAAATTGCTGAATACAGTCGCAAAGGCAATCAAAGAGGGCGCTGCCAGACCGCAACCCATAGTGACTGAAACGGTGCAGAATCTGGTCATTGAGATTGATGGCGCCCCCCGAAATTTTCCGCTCCCGCTGGATTTACCGCTGCGCGAAGCACGCGAACATTTCGACGCTATCTATTTTGACTACCATTTGCAAATGGAAGCAGGGAATGTATCGCGCGTGGCTGAAAAAATCGGCCTTGAGCGCACGCATCTGTATCGAAAGCTCAAACAGCTGGGCATAAAATTTACCAAAAAGCACGATGAACAGGAATCATAGCCACATTTTTAGGCACACTGCCGACAGACCTGGTTCGATATTAAATAGGCAAGCTTATTGATGTATTGCGGGGTGTGCGGCATAATCCCGAACATTGATAAAATTCAGACGTTAAACATAAACCCATCCCTTTGGGATGTTTCGGAGGAGTCAGTACATGACAGCAGATCGTAGCATTACACCACCAAAATATAACGACATTACCGGCGCAATTCGCATGTTAGCTGTCGACGCCGTTCAACAGGCAAATTCCGGTCATCCGGGTGCACCAATGGGCATGGCAGAAATCGCTGAAGTTTTGTGGAATCGCCATCTGCGCCACAACCCTGCAAACCCCAAGTGGCCAGGCCGCGATCGTTTCATGATGTCCAATGGTCATGGTTCGATGCTCGTTTACGCATTGCTGCACCTGTCAGGTTATGATTTGCCGATCGATGAATTGAAGCGCTTCCGTCAGATGCATTCCAAGACACCGGGTCATCCTGAATACGGTTATACCGCAGGCGTGGAAACAACCGGCGGCCCGCTGGGCCAGGGCATCACCAATGCTGTCGGCATGGCGATGGCTGAAAAATTGCTGGCAGCTGAATTCAACAAGCCAGGTCATGAAATCGTCGATCACCGCACCTATGTATTCATGGGCGACGGCTGCATGATGGAAGGTATTTCTCACGAAGCCTGCGCACTGGCAGGAACATGGGGTCTGGGCAAACTGACTGCATTCTGGGATGACAACGAAATTTCCATCGATGGCCACACAAATGGCTGGTTCACAGATGACACAGCCAAACGCTTTGAAGCTTACGGCTGGCATGTTGTCGCGAATGTTCAGGGTCACGACCCTGAAGCGATTAACGCTGCAATTGAAGCGGGCAAGGCTGTTACAGACAAACCTACTCTGATTTGCTGTAAAACCGTTATTGGTGCGGGCTCCCCTAACAAGGAAGGTACGCATGACGTACACGGCGCAGCACTGGGCGCGGCTGAAGTCGCAGCAACCCGCGCGCACATCAACTGGCCTTATGCTCCGTTTGAAATCCCGACACATGTATATGAAGCATGGGACGCTCGCACCAAGGGCGAAGGCCTGGAAAAACTGTGGAACAACAAATTTGCTGAATACAGCGCAGCCTATCCTGCTGAAGCTGCAGAGTTCACTCGTCGTACCAAGAGCGAGTTGCCGGCAAACTGGGCAGATCACGCAGCAGCAGCAATTGCAGCGACAAATGCCAAGGGCGAAACCATTGCAACCCGCAAGGCTTCACAAAATGCGATCAACGCACTGGCACCTGCTTTGCCGGAATTTCTGGGCGGCTCTGCCGATCTGACTGGTTCAAACCTGACCAACTGGACAGGCTGCAAGCATGTTCACGGCAAGTCTACCGGCAATTACATCAGCTACGGCGTTCGTGAATTCGGCATGTCACACATCATGAACGGCATGGCCTTGCATGGCGGCTTACTGCCATTCGGCGGCACTTTCCTGATGTTCTCAGAATATGCCCGCAATGCATTGCGCATGGCAGCACTGATGAAACAGCGCGTGATTTTTGTCTACACCCACGACTCTATTGGCCTTGGCGAAGACGGTCCGACACACCAGCCAGTTGAACAGACTGCGACGTTACGTCACATTCCAAACATGGAAACATGGCGTCCATGCGACACCGTTGAATCCATCGTTTGCTGGGTTGCAGCCGTTGAACGTGCAGATGGCCCGTCAAGCCTGATCTTCAGCCGTCAGAACCTGCAATTCCAGACGCGTGACGACGCGCAAATCGCCAACATCCGCAAGGGTGCGTACATTCTGTCAGAAGCAGCGGGTGGCACTCCACAGGCTGTGATCATTGCAACCGGTTCTGAAGTTGATCTGGCAATGAAGGCACAAGCAGCACTGGCAGCGGAAGGCGTAAATGTTCGCGTAGTTTCCATGCCGTCTACCAATGTATTCGACAAGCAGGATCAGGCTTACAAAGACAGCATCTTGCCACGCGGAATCAATCGCGTTGCGGTTGAAGCGGGCGTCACCGGCGGATGGTACAAGTATGTTGGTTTGGAAGGCGCGGTTGTCGGTATGGATTGCTTTGGCGAATCCGCACCTGCACCGGAGTTGTTCAAGCACTTTGGTTTCACAGTTGAAAACGTCGTTAAAGCCGTCAAAGGCGTGCTGTAATTTAACGATATTTGAATGAAGCATCGCACGATTGGTGCGGCGCCAAATAAAAGTACGCTGCAACTATATTAAGGTTTAATCGCATTGACAATTAAAGGGTTACAGTCAATGCGAATAAAACGTTGCTGTAGTCACGGCGACAAGTTTTTATAACTAGAACGGGAGAGAAAAAACATGGCAATTAAAGTTGGCATTAATGGGTTCGGTCGTATTGGTCGTATGGTTTTTCGTGCTGCAACCAAGGATTTTCCTGAAATTGAAGTCGTTGCAATCAACGATTTGCTCGAGCCTGACTATCTGGCTTACATGCTGAAATATGACTCCGTACACGGCCGTTTCAACGGTGAAGTCGGCGTCAACGGCAGCAATCTGGTCGTCAATGGCAAAGAGATTCGCCTGACAGCTGAACGTGATCCGGCAAATCTGAAGTGGAATGAAGCGGGCGTTGACATCGTTATCGAATGTACCGGTTTCTTCCTTGATCAGGAAACCTGCCAGAAGCACATTGCAGCTGGCGCGAAAAAAGTGGTTATGTCTGCGCCTTGCAAAGACACCTCACCGATGTTTGTTTACGGTGTGAACCACGAAGCATACAAGGGTGAAGCGATTGTTTCAGCTGCATCCTGCACAACCAATGCACTGGCACCAGTCGCAAAAGTACTGAATGATAATTTCGGCATCAAGCGCGGCTTGATGACGACAGTTCATGCAGCTACTGCAACACAAAAAACGGTTGACGGCCCGTCCATGAAGGACTGGCGCGGTGGTCGCGGTATCCTGGAAAACATCATTCCTTCATCAACCGGTGCTGCCAAGGCGGTAGGTGTGGTATTGCCGGAACTGAAGGGCAAGTTGACAGGAATGGCATTCCGCGTACCAACATCAGACGTGTCTGTGGTGGATCTGACTGTTGAACTGAACAAGGAAGCATCTTACGCAGAGATCGTTGCTGCAATGAAGGCCGCTTCTGAATCAGGTCCGCTAAAGGGTGTACTTGGCTTTACAACAGAAAAAGTGGTTTCCACTGATTTCCGTGGCCAGACAACACCATCCGTATTCGATGCTGAAGCGGGTATCGCACTTGACCCTACCTTTGTTAAGGTAGTTGCATGGTATGACAACGAATATGGTTATACCTGCAATCTGATGCGTCTGGTTCGTCACATCGCGTAATACGTTCGACAAAGGGCTGGCCGGGTGCCGGCCCTTTTGCCTTTATAGTTCTATGCAAAGGGAAAAAAATGTCAGTAATTAAAATGACCGATCTGGATCTTGTGGGCAAACGCGTCCTGATCCGTTCAGATTTGAACGTGCCTGTCAAAGACGGCAAAGTCACATCTGATGCCCGTATCACCGCATCCATGTCCACCATCAACGCTGCAATTAAAGCGGGTGCACGCGTGATGGTCACATCGCATCTGGGCCGCCCGACCGAAGGCGAATACTCGGAAGAAAACTCACTCAAACCGGTTGCAGATTGCATCGCAGACAAACTCGGAAAATCAGTCAGATTGATTCGTGACTGGACTGATGGTGGTTTTGACGTCGCTGAAGGTGAACTGGTTCTGCTGGAAAACTGCCGCTTCAACAAGGGCGAAAAGAAAAGCACGGATGAACTGGCGAAAAAATATGCCGCATTGTGCGACGTATTTGTAATGGATGCATTCGGTACCGCCCACCGCGCTGAAGCTTCAACGCATGGCGTGGCCAAATTTGCACCTGTTGCAGCTGCCGGTATCCTGCTGACTGAGGAACTGGAAGCGCTGACCAAAGCGTTGCTCTCTCCTGCCCGTCCGATGGTTGCCATCGTGGGCGGCTCCAAAGTCTCAACCAAGCTGACTGTACTTGAATCATTGTCAGAAAAATGCGAGCAACTGGTAGTCGGCGGCGGTATCGCGAACACCTTCCTGAAGGCAACCGGACATCCGGTCGGTAAATCATTGTGTGAAAACGACCTGGTTCCAACCGCACAGGCACTGATCGCAAAAATGACCGCACGCGGTGCTATTATTCCTATCGCAACCGATGTTGTGGTCGGCACGGCAGCGCCCTTTATCCCGGGCAATGAAAACACACCGGCGATTCTCAAATCAGCAAATGATGTCACCGATGAAGATATGATCTTCGATATCGGCCCAAAGTCTGCACAGGAAATCGTCGACATCATCATGAATGCCGGCACCGTAGTTTGGAATGGTCCAGTCGGCGTGTTTGAATTTGATCAGTTCGGTGAAGGCACCAAAGCAATCGCAAAAGCCATAGCCGAAACCAAAGCCTTTACACTGGCCGGCGGCGGCGACACGATTGCAGCAATCCAGAAGTATGATATTTTTGATAAAGTCTCCTACATCTCAACCGCTGGTGGTGCATTCCTGGAATTCCTCGAAGGCAAAACACTGCCTGCTGTTGCAATTCTGGAAGAACGCGCCAAGCAATAATTAACTAGGAATCACATGCTTCGTAGAACCAAAATAGTTGCAACGCTGGGCCCCGCCTCCAACGACCAGAAAGTCCTGGAAAACATGATACGCGCCGGAGTTGATCTGGTTCGCATGAATTTCTCACACGGTTCAGCTGCAGATCACGTTAAACGCGCCGAAGTTGTGCGCGCAGCGGCGATTGCTGTTGGACGTACAGTGGGTATTCTTGCCGATCTGCAAGGCCCGAAAATCCGTGTCGGCAAATTCGAAAACGATAAAATCGTCCTGAACAAGGACGATATCTTCGTGCTCGATGCTGAATATGAAGGTCTGGGCAATCAGCAATGCGTGGGACTGGATTACAAAGAATTGCCGAACGATGTCAGCAGCGGCTCAGTATTGCTGCTCAATGACGGCATGCTGGAATTCGATGTCGTTGAGGTTCAGGGCGCTAAGGTTGTATGCCGGGTGGTACGCGGCGGTGTGTTATCCAACAACAAGGGTATCAACCGTAAAGGGGGTGGCTTGACGGCCCCAGCGCTGACAGAAAAGGACATGGAAGATATCAAGACAGCAGCGCTGATCAAGGCTGACTATCTTGCAATTTCGTTCCCCCGCAGCGGCGACGACATGCGCTTTGCACGCAAGTTGATGCATGAAGCAGGCGGTAAAAGCCTGTTAATGGCCAAAATCGAACGTGCAGAAGCCATTCCGGCGCTGGCTGACATCATCGACGCATCTGATGCGATCATGGTCGCTCGCGGCGATCTGAGTGTGGAAGTAGGCGATGCGGCTGTACCTGGCTTGCAAAAGCGCATGATCAAGATGGCACGCGCAAAAAATCGTCTGGTTATTACGGCAACACAGATGATGGAATCGATGATCACTAACCCGATCCCGACCCGTGCTGAAGTCTCAGACGTAGCTAATGCGGTTCTGGATGGAACCGATGCCGTCATGCTGTCAGCAGAAACCGCTGTGGGCGACTATCCGGTAGAAACGATCGAAGCCATGGCGCGCATTTGTCTGAACGCCGAACAACGCCCTGAAGACGGTGACGCCATTGATAAGCGTGGAGCGGTACAGAAATTTACCCGTATCGATCAGTCCATTGCAATGTCGGCACTGTTTGCGGCGTCACATTTCAAGGTGAAAGCGATCGTAGCTCTTACACAATCGGGTTCCACTGCATTGTGGATGTCGCGCGTGAATGCCGGCGTGCCTATCTTTGCATTGACACCGGTTCAGGAGACGCTGACCAAGGTCACCTTGTTCAGCGGTGTGCACCCGGTATTATTCCCAAGCCGTGATGTAAAAAATACGGCCGAAGAATTGATTGATGCGGAACAAAAACTGGTTGAGATGGGTTGCGTCACGGACGGGGATCTGATCGTTGTGACGGTTGGCGAAGCGGTAGGCCAGTCAGGACATACCAATACCATGAAAATCGTGCGTATTGGCGATCATCATAAAAATAGCATCTAGGCTTCAAAAGATTGTAAATTAACTAATCAGGAGATAAACATGGCATTAGTATCATTGCGTCAACTTCTCGATCACGCAGCTGAAAACGGTTACGGTCTGCCTGCGTTCAACGTCAACAACCTCGAACAGGTCAAGGCGATTATGGAAGCGGCTGACGAAACCAACAGCCCGGTCATCATGCAAGGTTCCGCAGGCGCTCGCAAATATGCAGGCGAACCGTTTTTGCGTCACTTGATCGAAGCTGCAGTTGAAATGTACCCGCATATCCCTGTCGTCATGCACCAGGATCACGGCGCGTCAGAAAGCGTTTGTATCAATGCGATTCGTTCCGGTTTCTCCAGCGTCATGATGGATGGCTCTTTGATGACCGATGCAAAAACACCGTCGACCTTTGAGTACAACGTCAATATTTCTCGCCGTGTCGTTGAAATGTCACATGCGGTTGGTGTGTCAGTTGAGGGCGAGTTAGGTTGTCTGGGTTCACTTGAAACGGGTGAAGGCGAACAGGAAGATGGTCAGGGCGCAGTCGGCGTGCTGAGCCATGACCAGTTGCTGACAGATCCTGAGGAAGCAGCTGAATTTGTCCGTCGTACCGGTGTCGATGCGCTGGCTATTGCCATCGGGACTTCACACGGCGCATACAAATTCACACGTCCTCCTACCGGCGCGGTACTGCGTATCGACCGCATCAAGGAAATCCATGCACGTATCCCTAATACGCACCTGGTAATGCATGGTTCCTCTTCCGTGCCACAGGACTGGCTGAAGATCATCAACGAATTCGGCGGCACCATGGGTGAAACCTACGGCGTGCCAGTTGAAGAAATCGTTGAAGGCATCAAGAACGGCGTTCGTAAAATCAACATCGACACCGATCTGCGTATGGCATCGACAGGCGCGACCCGTCGTTACCTGGCACAAAACACGAAAGACTTCGATCCACGCAAATTCATGGCTGAAACAACCAAGGCGATGAAAGGTATTTGCAAGGCGCGTTACGAAGCTTTTGGCTGTGCAGGCCAGGCAGCAAAGATCAAGCCAATTTCACTCGAAGCCATGGCAAACCGCTATGCCAAGGGTGAACTGAACGCGATCATCAAGTAATTGCATCTGTTGTAAAAAAGGCGACCTTCGGGTCGCCTTTTTTATTGTGTAAAGGAAAGTTAACTTCAACGCAGCATGTAAACGCACTGTCATCAACGTGTCACAACTTCACGCTAGAGTGCCGGCATTAAGGATGAATAAGGAATGATGTCATGCCAGCCACCTCCCGCCTTGCTTATGATTTTAATCATGCACGTCCACTCAATATAGAGTTTCTGGATGAACTCCTTTCTTCGAAGCCTGCGAAACAGTCAGCACTTGAGGAAATCATCGCACAGCGAAAATTAAGTGCCTTATTCCAGCCTATACTGGATCTTAAAAGCGGCGAGTTTCTCGGTTTTGAAGGGCTGATACGCGGCCCGGCAGACAGCACACTGCACTCGCCGAGTAATTTGTTTGGCGCAGCCCAGCAACAGGGATTATCACTCGAAGTAGAAATGTTATCGCGCCAGATTGTCCTCGAAGCGTTTGCAAAGCAAAATTTACCGGGCAATCTGTTTCTGAACATCAGTCCGGAAACATTGACGCTCCCCAGTTTCAAAAATGGTCAGACACTCGAATTCATGCATAACCTGGGAATTGATCCCGCGCGCGTGGTGATGGAGATTACCGAGAATCAGCCCACCTACGATTTTGAAGAGATGCGTGCAGCACTTCTGCACTATCGAAAAATGGGATTTAAAACGGCCATTGATGACCTGGGCGAAGGCTTTTCCAGTTTGCGTCTGTGGTCAGAATTACGACCTGAATACATCAAAATCGACATGCATTTCGTTCAAGGTGTGGATCATGACCCGATCAAGCTGCAATTTTTAAAGTCCATCCAGCAGATCGCAGAGAGCTGCGGTACCCGCGTGATAGCAGAAGGGATTGAAACGGAAGGCGAATTACGGGTGGTAAAAAACCTGGGGATCGCATTAGGACAGGGCTATTTCATATCACGACCGAGCCCGACCCCCCCGCTGCTCGCATCACATGAGACCAGCAGCATCATCAACTCCAACAATATTGCCATTTTTCCGGCAATTGAATTGAGTCATCGCTCACAGGCCACCGCTCATAAACTGCTGAGCTATATTGATCCGCTTGAACCTGAGACATCCAATGATGCCGTTTTCGAGCGATTTGGCAGCAATCCAGCTTTGCATATCATTCCAGTGGTCAAAAATGGCCTGCCGATCGGCATCATCAATCGTTACCAATTCATCGACTTTTTTGCAAAGCCCTTTCAGCGGGAACTGATGGGCAAAAAGGCATGCAAAAAAATGATACAAAGTGCACCGTTGATGGTGGATAAGAGCATGCCGATTGAGGAGTTGAGCCACTATCTGTCTGAAGCGGATAGCCGTCATTTCGCTGACGGCTTCATCATCACAGATAACAAACGGTACATTGGTGTTGCCTCTGGACAGGACTTGCTTCGTGAACTGACCAAAATGCAGCTAGAATCAGCTCGCTACGCCAATCCGCTCAGCCTGCTACCAGGCAATGTTCCCATCAACGAGCACATCGAGCGCCTGTTACTTGCAAACACGCCATTTATCGCCTGTTATTGCGATCTGGATCATTTCAAACCCTTCAATGATGCATACAGCTACCGCAAAGGAGACGAAATGATCCAGCTGACCTCACGCCTGCTCAGTTGGGCCTGCGATCAAAAACACGATTTCATCGGGCATATCGGCGGGGATGATTTCATTCTGTTGATGCAAAGTCCCGACTGGAAGACCCGATGCGAGCAGGCGCTACGCTCTTTCGAACAGGCTGCCTCTTTGCTGTTCAAGGAAGAACATCTGATAGAAGGCGGCTATTCAAGCGAGGGGCGAGATGGCAAGGTGCATTTCCATCCGCTCACCAGCTTGTCCATAGGGGCAATCACAGTCTCACCAGGTCAGTTCATGTCACATTACGAAGTCTCTGCAGCAATGAGTTGCGCGAAGAAAATGGCTAAGAAAATTCCCGGCAACAGCCTTTTCATCGAACAGCGTATTAACGAGAGTACACTTTGAAGCTGCAAGCCCAATTGCGTCTGATCGCCATTATCACGCTGATCAGTCTGTCAGGCGTGATCCTGTTCGCGGTCACACAGTTATCCCACTTACGAAATTCCTTTGAGCAATATCAAAATCAGCAGGTGTACGCGAGCAATTTATCCGCCATCAAAAGTGAAGCGCTATCCATTTCACGCGCAGATCCCATGCTGCTGGAAACTGAACAAATACTGGCATCTGCAGATACAAAAATTCGCGCCCTGCATACCCGCACGCTACTGGCGGCACAGCCGGGCATAGATCAAGAAAAACTCCACCATATACTCAATGCATGGGAGGACTATGCAAAAGGTCTGACACTCGCCGTACAGATCGCCGGCACCAGTCCGGCAGATGCGGTGACAGCCCAGGACATGCTGTACGGCATGTATACAGGCCCGATGATAGCTGACATCAACGCCCTTCTTGAGGCCAACAAATCAGTCAGGGCGGATTCCAGTGCCGCGATCAACAGCGCCGTGGACCGGATAATATGGATCATCGTATTGCCCTTGATATTTGCCGGGATCGTCATCATAGCCTTTCAGGCTCGCTTCAATCTTCATCTTAAAAGCCGCATTGAAGATGTTATCCGCGCGATGGATAAACTGGTTAGCGGTGATCTCACCCATCGCCTGCCGGCCTATCATGAAGATGAAATAGGTTTAATGGCCAGTACCGTCAATTCGTTTATCGCAAGCTTTGAGAGCATCCTGCGCGACGTCAACTTTTCAGCTGACCAGGCAACGATCACAACCAACCGTGTGCTTGAAATGACACAGATGGCCAGCACCAATGCAAATACACAATCCACTAAAGCATCCAATGCCAACGACGCTATCCAGTTAATGCGCAACACCATTTTTGCCATTGCTGAAAATGCCAACTTCGCGGCTGATGCAGCAAACAGAACGCGCGATCAGGTCAGTGAGGGCATCGAGGCGGGGCGCAAAACGCTGGATGTCATTTCAAATATTGATACCACCTTGAATAAGTCCGTTCATACGATGGACATTCTCAATCAGTCGTTAATACGGGTTAGCGACATCAGCAAGATCATCAAAGATATTGCGGGTCAAACTAATTTACTGGCACTGAATGCGGCCATTGAAGCGGCCAGAGCCGGAGAGTATGGTCGGGGATTTGCAGTAGTTGCCGATGAAGTGCGTATTCTCTCAGACCGGACAGCACATTCAGCCAGAGACATTTCGGATTTGCTCGATGAAGTGCATATTTCGGCGCTAAGTGCCGTCAACGTCATGCAATCAGCGCGTGAAACGGTAAAAATCGGTGTCGCACGCGGTCGGAAAACCGATGCCGTTTTGGCTGAAATAGGGGAATCCATGCAGCAGGTTGTGCAGCGTATGCAACACATCGCAGAAGCGACGCACGAGCAATCCACCTCCGGCGAACACATTGCCAGCCACATGGCAGAAGTGCACTGCATCAGCGCCAATACCAGTGCAGACATGAAGAATACGCGTAATGAAATGGAAGGACTCGCTCGCGCATCCAAAGTTTTACATCGCAGCGTCTCTCGCTTTCGTTTTACAGAAATCGGCCAGGGCGGTGACGTTGACGACGTCAAAATTTTTGCCTGATGAATATCTGCCGCGCTGATTGCTAACATGCGCACGTTGATCACCTTGATTCGCGCAACACGTCTGGCACTGCATCTGGCATACGGCCTGATGATCGCATTAGTTTTTCCTTGGCTCTCTTCGGCCCGGCAACGAGATACCCTTCGTCTATGGTCCGCTGACCTGCTGAAAATTCTGAATATACATCTGTCTGCCACTAAGCACATGCAGACTTCGCCTGGCATCGTCGTCAGCAATCACATCTCCTGGCTGGATATTTTCGTTTTAAATGCAGTGATGCCGATGCGTTTCATTGCCAAATCCGAAGTCAAAAGCTGGCCGGTGATCGGGTGGTTATGCACAAGAGCCCAAACACTGTTCATTGAGCGCGGTCGGGCACGCAATGCGGCACACATTAACAATCAGGTCACCGCCTTGCTGCTGGACGGTGCGTGTGTTGCGGCCTTTCCTGAAGGGACAACGACGGATGGGACGGATGTCGGTGTTTTCCACGCATCGATCATGCAACCTGCCATTGAGGCCTGCGCACACATTTATCCTGTTGCCATCCGCTATCAAGATACACTGGGTGTGCACAGCACTGCACCAGCTTATATTGATGATTTGTCATTCGCAGCTTCGCTGTTTAATGTGCTCAGCTGTCCGAATCTGCATGTACATCTGCACGTCACACCATCGATTTCTGCCGCACACAGCGACAGACGCACGCTTGCATATAGAGCTCATCTGCAGATCCGTACGGCACTTCAGGACCTGCATGCGGTACGCAACACATCAACCATCGCGCCTCACACCCGGGAAAAGCCAGATGCCCTGTATGGAACGCTGCTCGTCTCACCTCAATACAACCTGCATGATATGGATACCATCATGGCCGACGGTGTGCTGCACGCCCGATAGTTTAATTATCCGGTCATATTTTCTTAATCGCTCCGCAATATCCTGCTAATAAACTGGTCGCATCTACCTGACAGGAGTACGACCATGCTTGATCTGATCCGCCCATCCGATGCGGCCTCTGTTCGCAGTTTAAGTTGCGATCTGGCCAGAACGCATGCCGAAATGCAGGAAGCCCAGCGCATCCGCTATCAGGTATTTGGCGAGGAAATGGGTGCAAAACTACCCAGTGCCGCAACTGGGCTTGATATCGACCGCTTTGATATGTATTGCGACCACCTTCTGGTACGTGATCAAAAAGCAAACAAAGTGGTGGGCACTTACCGGATTTTGCCACCTGAGCAGGCACGCATGGCGGGAGGTTATTATTCAGAAACAGAATTTGATATGTCGAAGCTTATGCATCTGCGCGATGACATAGTCGAAGTCGGTCGTTCATGTGTGGATGCCAATTACCGCGATGGTGCAACTATCACCCATCTGTGGAGTGGACTGGCTGACTACATCATGAAGAACGGTCATGCGTATCTGATCGGCTGCGCGAGCATGAGTATGTCTGACGGCGGGCACTACGCCGCCAGCGTATTTAACAAGATTTATAAACGCCATGCCGCGCCTGATGAATATACGGTTACTCCGCACAACCGGCTGCCGTTGGAAGCGCTTAACCAGAATCTGGAAGTCATCATCCCGCCGCTGATTAAAGGCTACCTGCGCATGGGCGCTTATATCGCAGGCGAGCCTGCATGGGATCCTGAATTCAATTGCGCTGATCTGTTTATTTTACTGCCTGTGTCTCGTATCAACGCCCGCTTCGCCAAGCATTTTATGCGCCAGGCCTGATTCCGGCCTGTAATTTATCGCTTCGCGCACTTGTTGCGCGTTTTTTTATGCAAGAATCCTGTTGTCGTGCTATTTAGTCACACCAGATCATTTATGGAGTCTTGCAATGGAAAGTCCCTACAAAGGCAAAACCGGCCTGCGGCGTTTAATCAATGCATTCGGGTATTCACTGGCAGGCTTTCGTGCCGCCTACAAGCACGAAGATGCCTTTCGTCAGGAAGCCCACCTGGCGCTGATTCTGATTCCGCTCGCAATCTGGTTGCCGACAGGACTGACCGGCAAAGCGCTGATGATAGGCAGCGTATTGCTGGTGATTATCGTCGAATTGCTCAACTCGGCGATTGAAGCGACGGTAGATCGCATCTCGCTGGATCGTCACGATCTGGCCAAACGCGCCAAGGATATTGGCAGTGCCGCCGTACTGGTCAGCTTGATCAATGCGGTGATCATCTGGGCTTTAGTACTGATAAAGTAATAAATACTTCAAAGAAATATCATCAAAATGTCATGAGCGCGTCGCACGATGCGTTGCATGAAAACAGACAACCCTGACTTTCCAGTTCATCTTGATATTGCGCTGGTCACTGAAACGTACCTGCCCGAGGTTAACGGCGTTGCCATCACCCTAGCGCGCATGGTGCAGGGTCTCAACAGTCGCGGGCACCTCATCCACCTGATCCGTCCCCGACAGCATAAACAGGATGAGGCAACTGTCGCAGAAAACTACCGCGAAACACTCGTCGCAGGCCTGCCAATTCCGGGCTATTCCGGACTCAAATCCGGCCTGCCAGCCCAAGGCTTACTGCTGCGCCTGTGGCAACAGCAGCGCCCTGATATCGTGCATATTGCGACCGAAGGGCTGCTGGGCTGGTCTGCGCTGCGTGCTGCGCAAAAACTGAATATTCCGGTCAGCACGGACTTTCACACTAATTTTCAAAGCTACACTCAGTACTACGGCATCGGCCTGCTCAAATGGCCCATTACGGCCTATCTGCGCTATTTTCACAACAGGGCGGCCTGCACGCTGGTACCGACGAAGCAATTGCAGCAGCAACTCACGCGAGATAGCTACCAGAACGTCCATGTCGTCGCGCGCGGTGTCGACCCGGAACTGTTTAATCCGGCCAGACGCAGTCAGGCATTGCGCACCTCATGGGGTGCGGATGAGCAGACGCCGGTTGTCATTCTGGTGAGCCGCATCGCAGCTGAAAAAAATCTGACCGTCGCCATCGGGGCTTTTATGCAAATGCGCCAAACGCATCCTGGTGCCAGAATGGTGCTGGTCGGTGACGGCCCTGCTCGCGCCGCATTGCAAGAGCGCCATCCGGAGGTTCTGTTCGCAGGCATGCAGACGGGTGTCGAGCTTGCTGAACACTATGCTTCCGGCGACATATTTTTGTATCCCAGCCTGACTGAAACCTACGGCAATGTCACGACGGAGGCGATGGCCAGCGGGCTTGCCACGATCGCCTATGATTACGCCGCGGCTCGTCAGCATATTGTCCATGACTGCAATGGCCTGCTGGTTGACTATGGCAATACAGCGGCTTTCATTGCGGAGGCAAAATCCTTGATCACCGATCAGGCTAAAGTAAGTCGCTTACGCGAAGCTGCACGCGACACCGTCAAGTTTCTGACCTGGGAGCACATCATGGGCCAGATGGAATCTGTCCTGCTTGAAACCATACGCAAACAGGGGGTAGAAGATGGGCAACCTGAACTCACCGCTGCAACAGATTAATGAATATGATGTGGCGCTGTGCGTATTTTGCAACCGGCACAGCCGCAATCGGTTTATACGACATTTTTTTCGCCTGATCAGCCGGCTGGGTGACGGTGTGTTCTGGTACGCACTGATGTGCATCCTGCTGCTGAAATTTCAGGCAGCCGCTTTGCCTGCTGTGCTGCACATGCTGGCTGCGGCCTTATTCGGCACGCTGACTTATAAACTCATCAAAGGCAAGACACTACGCCCCCGGCCGTTCAACGTCTACCCTGCCATTGTCTGCACGGGTAAAACTCTCGATCAGTTCAGCTTCCCGTCAGGCCACACCCTGCACGCCGTCTCCTTTAGCCTCATCTCGGTGTACTATTTTCCGGCACTCATGCCGCTGGTGTTGCCTTTTACCCTGCTGGTCGCACTTTCACGACCCGTCTTGGGACTGCACTACCCCTCCGACGTCATCGCAGGCGCGGCCCTCGGCGCGGTCATCGCCCTCACCTCGATCCAGCTGATATGAGAAGATTTCAGCGACCGGCCAATCTATTCAATGCGGCCATAATAAAAAACCCGGCAAGCCGGGTTTTTTTCGTAACAACTCACCTCATCAGGGCAGAAGTTCGCGCCATAATACGCGCTTGCCTGTAAAACTCGCCGCATCCGATGAGAAACCGACGTTCTGATTCATAACCGGTGTCGGGTTATTGGACGTCACCACGCCAAGTTTAGGCGTACCGCTGATGTAGACGACATTGATACCGACGATCGTCGCATCATATTTTGATGACGCTTCACCCGGCGGCGGTGTTGATGCACCGCTTGCACTGACAATAACTGAACCGCCCGAGGTGTAATTGAAGTAATTCAGCCATCCGTAGCCGCCGGGGGAACAGACGGTATTGGAAGGCACGATCGTTGGCACCACCAGCGTACCCTGAATCAGTTTGGCATCGATATTCACCCGCTCGCCGCTGTCCGGGAAATCGACATACCAGCCCCGGCCCGTGTAGAAATTGACCATATTGTTCGTCACCGTTCGGGTTGCACCGGCATTGGCTAATGTCTGCGCGACCAGTGAATTTCTCGGGTTGACCAGCGTGGTGGTTGCATTGTCGTCCAGAATCGCATATTGAGTCTGTTTCTGCGTCGTGGAAAGATCGGCTGTTTCCAGATATTTGCCCGTGCCGACAAAAACCACCCGTTTTCCGATAACATTTCCCAGTACCGGCGTCGTCATGACTGGCTGCGGCAGTGTTCCTGCCGTATCAGAAAACAGCGTGGCAAGATTCATCACCGCGCCGGTGCCGATCGCTGCAGTCGCACTGCTGTTGATATCAAAGCGCCAGATATTGCCCAGCAAATCTCCGCCGTAAACAAAGCCTGCCAGGTTGCCCGCAGGTTCATTGTTCCAGCCTGCTATTTTGGCCAGACCGCTGGGTGTACTCGCAGTGCCCACGCCTGTTGAAATCTTGCTGACGATCGCACCGGTACCCGCATTCAACACAAACAAGAATCCCCTGCCCGATCCGGCCGGAGAATTGCTCACGCCGGGATCTGAGCTTAATGTGCCGTTGTCATAGCCGGAGGTAACCAGAACGACCCACGACCCATCCAGTTTCCGGGTGACTACCGGCACACCATAACTGTAGCCGACGTCGCTGTCTGAAGCAGGTGTGAATTCCCACAACAGCGAGGGCGCCGAGGGATTGGTAATATCAAGCGCATAGTAGCCGCGCCCGCCGCCATTCAGCCCCCCCACCAGGATGGTTTTCCAGACGGGGTCATCGGCCGTACTGACGGTTGCAGCATAATTCGTGTTGTTGCAATTAGCCGTACAGATATCGGTGGTAACCGGGCTGCCGTTGACAAAGTTTGCATGCAATGTGCCGTAATTCTTGTCGGCCAGCTTCCACATGTTCGGGATCACCATGCTGGGCACATAAGCCCAGCGCTCTATACCCGTATCGGCGGCAAAGGCATGCATCATGCCGTCGTTTGCCCCCATATACACGTTCGCGGCACGGGCAGCTTGTGCGGTGACAAAGTCGCTGTAACCGGGATAGGGATAACTGAATACCGGCGCGCCAAGATAGGCCGGCTGTGATTCCAGTGCATCGCCCAACACCGCATCCCGGGCACGATACAGCTGGTTGGCAACCGTCGCCACATTGGCTTCATAGCCTTTCTGACCGCGCAGATAATTGATCAGATTGGTGCCTGCCGCCGCGCTCTGCTGCGCGGACGTCAGCAATGGCCACTGCGTCAAGGTATTGATATGCGCTATCGAGAAGTTTGCCGGATTCGCCGTGGCATAAGCGGCATCGAAAGGCGTGAGTGCGGAGCCGTTAGCCGTATAAATAGTGCGTGTATCGCTGGCAGCGCCGACCATGGCAGCCAGCGTGCCGGTGCAGGCTGTCGCCAGCGGAACATGGCAACCTGGTGGGATCAGCGCACCGCTCGCATCATAAGTATTCGCCGGTACCAGATAGCCTCCCGTGCAAGAGCTGACGCCGGGCGTGACGCAATCATAAATCGTGGTGCCGCCGGTATTGTCGCTAAAAATGGCACTCGGTGCAGCGCAGGTCGTCGCCACCACATCTTCGGCACACCAGCTGGCATTTTCACTCACCACGCCGGTATCCACATTGATACCGCGCGCTTCAAGGTTGCCTTTCCAGGCCACCGTGGTGTAGCTGGCGACATAGGCATAATTGTTGCCTGCCACGGGATTGAGCGTACTGGTTGCCGCAGCAGCGGCTGAACCCTTGCGCGAGTTGATGCCGGCCAGTGCGCCTGCCAGACCTGATGCCAGGGTGGCAGGATTGGTCGCGCTGAAATAAGCGCCATGCCCGTTGACCGCGGCATGCCACAAGTCATCGATATTGGCCAGACAACCATTGCTGCCGGTTGAGGAATTCGTGCAGGTCCCTGCCGTATCGGTCATGCCGGGAATCGGCCAGTTACAGGTTGTTCCGTCGGCCTGCCATGAGCAGATGGGGGGATTGGCTGCCGAGTTGGCCGTATAACCCTGTTTGACGGATACATAGTCGCCCGTCGTATCGGCCACATAGCTGGAAGAATAATTCATCCAGCCGCTCGCGCCCAGCCCCAGTGTAAACGTCGTCATGTGTTGTTTGACGTTGTTATCCGTGCCGCTGATGAACACGTTATCCGTACACAAGGTACACGTACCGGGGCGCAGATCGGTCTGGTAATAATACATCGCCACGTCAGCCAGATTGTCGCTGGTGCCGCCCACACTTCCCGGCGTTGTAACAGGACTGCCCGATTGCACGCGCGCGCTGGGGTTGGGGCTGGGCAGCGTCACTGAACTGCTGCAGCTGCCCGATACCGTGGGCGAACCGTTATTGACCCATGAACAGGTCTCCGCACCCGTCACCCCGCCTGCGGTCGTCACGCTGCATGTGCCTGTCTGCGGCTGGGTCTGCAATTTGTTCTTGCCGCTGCTGCAGGATGATTTGGCAGCGCTATAGACATCATGCGTATAAGTCGTCACAACGGTGGTACCCGTCTGCGCGCCGTCGTTCATCGGTCTGGCGGCGGTGCCGTCCTGGTTGCCGACGAGCGTACTGCCGTCCAGTTTGTAGCCGTCGCCACTGTTCCAGTAACCGTCTGTGGACAGGATGGAAAAATTCTGCTGGCAGGAATACTGCACGGGATCGGTGCCTGTCAGCAAACCTGCATAATATCGTCCCGCATCTGACAGCGCGCGGCGCAACGGCGTACTGCCGCTGGTCGTGGTGTTATACAGCGCGTTATACCAGGTGGTACGCTGAGAGCTGGTCGCCCCGAGCGTGGTATCCGTATTGTTCCAGAAGGTATCGACATAGACTGTCGGCGTACCGGATGAAATTTTCATCAGGCCCACACGGTAGTTTTTATCCAGACTTTTGAAAGCCCGGCCGGCAGCTGTTTTCATCATCAGCAACCGGGTACGGTAATAGCTGTACCAGTTGGCAAAGTTGGTGCGCTCATCGGTCCCGTTGGGGCCTGAAGTGGCACTGACCGTGACTTTGGTAAAGAGCCCGCCCACGCCGCTGGCGGGCGCGGCCGAACTGGTTGAGCTGCCCGAGGAATTGCTGCATTCGGCGTAGAAAGTATTGCTCGTGCTGTTATAGTTTTTCTGAAGCTGCGTGTTCTGCGCACCGGAATAATTATAGTAATAGGCAGGCTGGCTGAACGAGTCACCCGACAGAGACTGCGACGCCCTGAAACTGGTACTGAGATTGACAGTGCCGGATCCTGTACTGAAGCCATTCGTCCACGCACCCGTAAAACTGGCATTCGGATAACTTGTGCCATCCGCATAAACAGGTGGCAGGTAGGTTTCTGCCGGATTGTAATAAACCTGGTTGCACTGGCTGCTGCGCAGCCCGTAGTAACCGTAAGTGAAGAGCACCTTGCTCCCCCCGTCCCCTGAATCATCGGGCATATGATCCCAGTCCATACTGCCCGAATTATCCAGTACCAGCATCACGTTAGGCTTGACTGAAGAAGTCGTGGAAGTGGCCAGCGGCGAAGTCGCCAGCACCACCGAAGCGGCATGCGCAGCATTGCCTGCAACCATGCAGATCAATGCGAAGATTTTAAGATTGAATTTCATGACAGCCTCCTAATATACAAATGCCTGCACATAACTGACGGTATTTCTGGGCCCTGTCGTTCTGGAAGTAATGCGTAACTGCGGAGTCTGCCCTGCAACAGGACAACCGGAGCCGATACACACCTCCTGAGGCAACGGGATGTTTTGTCCATTTTTGTCCTGCACTGCATCGCTGAACAGGCAACTGGCATTCTGAATCGCCACATTTTCAACACGGCACATACGCTGGATCACAAAGCGCGAGGTATTGCCGCTGCTGTCGGTGCCGACCAGCACGCTGTCCGCATTAGTCCACTGTATGCCGGTGCCATCGGTCAGACTCAGTGCAGGATTGGCATTTGAATAATATCCACTAGTTGCATTGGTAATATTGAATGCATGCGTCGCGTCAGTCAGCACATTTTTCGCGCTGTTGGCGGTTTGCGTTGCAGTCAGCCAGTTAATCGCGGCCTCAACCCCGGCATCGCCGGAAGCGGTAGCCGACTGTTTGAAGGCAAGATTCCCCGCGATCAGCGTACTGGTATCGACCGATCTGATCAGCGCAACCGCTGCAAGCGAAATCGCCAGCAGCGCAATAAGTGCGAAGAACAACGCCACGCCGCGCTGCTTTACATTATTCGCAGGGTGAACACCGAATTTGGCTGGTATTTTCATAATGTGGCCTTAGCCCATATCATGTTGCGCAGGGGAACAATGGTTTCAAATACACGGTAACGATAGCGACGCCAGTTGGCATCGGATGCGCTCAGATCGATCACCGGCGCAGGGGAAGCCGCTGAGCCTGCCCAGGCACACAGACCGGTCGGATTGGGTGTTGTCGTTGAACTGCACGCTGAGGTGACATTGGCCGCTTCCATTTTCGCGTTGCGCGCGACAACGGCGATGCGTATGACCTTGATGCGGTTGCGGTCGGCGACTGTCGGTGCAGCCCAGGTACCACCGCTCGGATCAACCCATTGGGCAACCTGATTGGAGTTGGCGGCAGCGGAAATTCCATATTGCGCCTGAATGTTGACAATACCCGTCACGCTGGGCACAAAAGCATTCGAGGTCGGAATATCCTGCCGCTCAAGATTGCTGCCACTGACGCGGTAGGTCACTTCATGCCATGCGCCAAGGCAGGCGATATTCGCACCCGGTATGGCAGAGGCTGTATTTTGCAGTGTAATGGTAGCTGGCACGGTGGAGGCGGCAGAGATCGCCGTTACGCTCGACAATGCACAACTCGTGCCGTTGGTAATCAGTGTGATATCGCCGGCCACGCACCCGAAATTATTGGCAACGGTCGCCGCCGACCCGACCAGTGCTGTAATGGCAGTCGGCACCCCACCCATAGTCGTATCACCATAGCGAAGCGTGAGTGTGTCGCTCGCTGCAATGCCGGAAGCGGCCACACCTTCTGTCAGCGAGGCAGGTGTAAGACTGCCGATACCTGTCGCACCATAAGTGGTCGTGGTACATTCAAGCGCAGAATTGGTGACTGGCATCAGAGGATAGCCTGCCAGCTGCAATTCACGCCCGATGTTGAACAATGCAATACTGCCATTGGTCTGCGCATCGGCAGTACCGGTTGTGGAACGTTTCTGCGCCTCAAAGACGGACAGGACCTGCATGATGATGACCGCAACGAGCATGCCGAGCGTCAGGCCAACCATCAGTTCGATCAGCGTGAAACCCGCTTGATATAACGCTTTTTTTTGTGAGTTCATGCGCTTAGCCTCCGGTGATGCTGGCCGTGGTGACAAAATTGTGCTGACTTTGTCCGGGCTGCTGCCAGGTTACTGTCACCGTGTATTGCGAACCTGATTGTGTCGTGGCGATAGTGCCGGCGGGCAAATCAGATATCGCCGTTGCCGCCTGAAGGTAACTGGCCAGATTGGCGGTATCCGCCCACATCTGCCCGATTCTCTGCTGTGCGATGTAACTGGCTTCCGTACGAAATTCAGCGTCCGCCGTATTTTTAATCATGGCCGCCTGAAGACCTACGATCGCTAAAACGCCCATGGAAAAAATCAGCAAGGCGATCATCACTTCCAGTATCACCACACCTTGCTGCTCATCTTTTATCGATAACGGTTTATACATGACATTTTCTCCGCTTAACATGCGCGCGGACTGGATCCGCTCGCCATATTCGGGTCACACATTCTGGCATTTCCGCCGGCACCCAGCGTCACCCGCAAATTCTGGTTGCCGCCAATGGCTGTAAAATCAACCTGGGTGAAAGGCGCCGATCCATCCGCATTGACAGTGCGCACCTGTCCGAAACTGTCGAACGTGACCGTCGTCGCCCCGACAGGAACAATGGTGCTGGTGACATTTTTCGACCCTTCGCTGGCCAGCCGCTGTTCGATCACGGAGGCGGGCGTCACCACGCTGATCGTCCACGACGAGTCAGCGCCCAGCACCAGCGTCGTTTGCGCGTTGCGCGAAACCGCTTCTGCGCGCGCGCGCTGCAAGCCGTTGGTCACCGATTCGGCGGCATTGCGAATCTGGGTATTGCGCAGCCAGGTCTGAAAACTCGGCACGGCTATTGAAACCAGAATCGCCAGCACCACAATGCTGACCATCAGTTCGACCAGTGAAAATCCGCGAGATCTGTACATCAACATCCTCCCCCTGAATTCGTGATCCAGCAATTCGCAGGCACTGCACCCCAACCCGATTTCAATGCCGTTGTCTGTTTGACATTGTCCTGATTGATCGTGTAACTGAAAACAGACAGTGCATTTGTACCCGTTGCGGTAATCGTGTACGTTGTAGCCGTGAGGTTGCTGCACGCATAAGTGAAATTGGTCGTAGCAGACGGACAGGTTCCGCCCGCATAGGTCCGGTTGTCCTGATAAAACTGCTCCATTTTGACTCTTGCATCGGCCAGCGTCGAGGTTGCTTCTATCAGCTTGCCCCGGATCGAATAGTTGTTGTAACTGGGGATCGCGACGGCCGCCAGGATACCGATTACGGCAACCACGAGCATCAGTTCGACTAAAGTAAATCCTCGTTGCTTGTACATATCGCTCCCCTTATGGTTTCAAGAATAAATTGTTTATTTTTAAATTGCCATATCAAGCTGACCGAATGACGGCTTCTTCAGACAGGCGGGGCAGAACCAGGGATGAACGCACCCGGGTACGAGATTTACCCGCCCGCAGAAGCACAAAATCTAGTCTTGTTTACCGTAGATCAAGGTGATATCGGCATAGGAAGTGATTCCCCCTGCCACATTGCGCCGCGACAGAAATTTAGTATTCATATATCGCTTGCGCGCACTCGCAATAAAAGTTTGTGACAACTCCGCTGTAACGGGCTCTACTTTGACCACCATACCGGTTTTGCTTATCCACAAGCGTATGACCACTTTTGCATTTTCAGGATGACCCTCCAGTTCAGGCGGAGTTTCAAAGATCACCTTACCGGGCATCGAATCCGGTAGTGTCGTGTCGGCAGAACGCGTATCAACCTTAGCTTGCCAATGACCCTCAGGCGGTATGCGCGATTTTTCTGATATAGATACGCCTGATTTGGCTGCGCTTGTGCTCACCTGAGCATTATTGAGGGTAACCGTCAATGCAGTGCCTGATTTTTTTTCTTGATTCAAATTATTCAGCGCCCGTAAACCGCGCCATGGCATGTAAGCGAACAGGAGCCAATGAACCATCAGGGACAGGCAAAGCGCGATTACGAGCCGTGTTCTTTTATCGATGCCGTCCATTTTCTGTGCATTATCCCGACATGTACCGAACAAGCAGTGATGGCCTCACTATTAATACCAAACCGCTCTTGCTCGTCAGTATGAATGTAATTCACATGATCCTGCAATGTAAACAGACATCCGACAACCGGAATCTTTCGATAAGCCAGTGGCATGAACTCGCCAATGCCACAACCCATACCTTAAAATCACGGGTAACGACAATAACTGTTTTTTGCCCCGCACACCGATTTGTGCAATCATCATTTCTTCAATGGGACATCAGACCGTCGCCGCACCTACTATCGGGAACACAACATGCTGCTTATTTTTGCGCTGACGCTCAAAAAAACCATCGCACTGCTGGTGCTGGTCGGCCCCGTTTCCATGGTACCGATTTTTCTCGCCGCATCCGACGGTCTGACGCAGCCGCGTCGCCTGCGCTTTGCCCGGACGATAGGCCTCAGCGTCACGCTGGCGCTCCTGGTCGCCACCTTTTTGGGCATGCCGATTTTAGGCCTGCTCGGCGTATCCTTTGGCGCCATGCAGGTGGGCGGCGGCATCATTGTACTGTTGCTGTCCATCGCGATGATACTGGGTCAGGAGTCCACCTTCAAGGGTTCGCCCGAGGTTCCATCAGAAGTCAGGGAAGCGTCCATCGTACCGCTGGCCATTCCGCTTCTGGCTGGCCCTGCCGCATTCAGCTATGTGATGGGCAACAGTGCCTGGCACCGGTTTCCCGATTTGATCCATGTAATTGCGCCGATTCTGATCACAGGCTTTGCATGCTGGGTAACATTTCACTTCGCCTGCAAAGCTAAAAACAATATCCGTCAGTCAACGCTGGATGTAGTCGAGCGGATCGGCGGATTCATTCTGGCCGCCATGGCTGTTGAAATGATGGCGACCGGATTGCGCGGCCTGTTTCCGCTGCTGGCAGCCAGCTGAACGGCTTTCTCAGGATTCATGCGCCGGCTTTTTCAGCCGCTCCAGTTGATGCGTGCAATCTAAAGCCGCCAGTTTGTAGCACTCAGCCAGCGTCGGATAATTGAACACGTTGGCCACCAGATCGTGCACCGTGCCGTTCAAATTCATCACAAGCTGCCCGATGTGGATGAGTTCACTGGCCTGCTCACCGACGATATGCACGCCGAGTAATTTTTCATTGCGCGCATCCACAATCAGCTTCAGCAACCCTTGCGCATCGCCGATGATCTGCCCGCGCGCGCTGTCCTTGAAATACGCGCGACCGATCACGTAGGGAATGTTTTGCTGCTGCACTTCCTTTTCGTTGATGCCGACGTAGGAAATCTCGGGGATGGTATACACCGCCATCGGCATATTTTCTGCGCTCACGTGGTGTGCCCCGCCCAGGGCGTAAAGCATGGCAGCGCGTCCCTGCTCCATGCCGGTGGAAGCCAATGCCGGGCGCCCGATCAGATCGCCCACCGCAAAAATATGCGGCACGCTGGTTTGAAAATGCTGATTCACTTCTATCCAGCCGTCTTTTGCGACGATCCCGGCACGTTCTACCTGCAATTTTTCACTATTAGGCTCGCGCCCCTGCGCATAAAGCACGGCATCGGCACGTATCTCGCGCCCGCTCTCCAGCCGCGTCAGCGTACCGCTTTCTTCGCTGCGTATTTCAGCGACGCGCTCTTTCATGTAAAAGGTCACACCCATACTCAAAAAGCTGTCTGCCAGCACGCCCACCACATCCTCACTCAGGTAGGTGAGCAATTGCGCATGACTGTCGACCACCGAGACTCTCACCCCGAGTGCGGCGAAAATAGATACGAATTCGCAGCCGATCACGCCGCCACCGACAACCAGCAGGCTTTCCGGCAAATGACGCAGATTCAGAATTGAAGTTGAATCGAGCACCGTCTTTTTATCGAATGGCACATTGGCAGGTCGCCGCGGACGCGAACCGGTAGCCAGCACGATCGTATCCGCGGTAATTGTTCGTGTATTACCGGCAGCGTCGCTCACCTGCAGGGTATGTGCATCAACAAAAGACGCTTCACCCGGAATCAACGCGACGCCCGAGCGCAGCAGACGCTGCAGGATGACTGACTCCTGCTGGGCAATCACCCCTTCTTTTCTGCGCACCGCATCGGCCAGCAGGCCATAACGGCTGCGCGTGTCGTGCCGCTCGCGCATGCCACCTGAGCGCGTGAGCTGATACGCCACTTCGCGCATCGCCTTGCTGGGGATCGTACCGGTTTGCAGCCCCGCGCCGCCCAGATTAGGCTTTCGCTCGATGATTGCCGCCCGCCTGCCCATGCGCGCAGCCTGCCACGCTGCATGTTGCCCGGCAGGACCTGAGCCGATGATGAGTACGTCGTAATTCATGATAAGTGTCCCGGTGATTGAAAATGATGCACCCGCCCGCTCATGATGTGATACCAGCGGCCGGATTACAGCTCCGCCACCACCGGCGTATGATCTGAAGGGCGCTCAAGCTTGCGCGGTGCCTTGTCGATCACACAGCTTTTACAGCCGGGCACAAGCGGCTCGCTGATCAGTATATGGTCGATGCGCATGCCCATGTTGCGCCGAAAAGCCATCATCCGGTAGTCCCACCAGCTGAAAGTTTTTTCCGCCTGCTCGAACAAACGATAACTGTCCTTCATGCCCAGCGCCAGCAAAGCCCTGAATGCGTCGCGTTCAGGTTCGCTCACCAGCACGCTGCCAACCCAGGCGGCAGGGTCATGCGCATCGCGATCTTCAGGTGCAATATTGTAGTCCCCCAGCAGTACCAGCTTCGGGTAGCGTATCAATTCCTGCTGCAACCAGTCGTGCAGGGCTTTGAGCCAGCCCAGCTTGTACTGATACTTGTCGGAGTCCGGGCTCTGGCCGTTCGGGATATACACATCGACCACACGCACATCACCAAAGGTCGCCGAGATCACGCGCTTTTGCTCGTCTTCATAACCCGGAATACCGGTCTGCACATCCGTCGCAACCTCCCGGCTCAGAATCGCCACGCCGTTGTAAGTCTTCTGCCCGATAAACACGCTGTGATACCCCGCCTCCATCAATTCGCTTTGCGGGAAATCCGCATCCTGCTGCTTGGTTTCCTGCAAACACAGCACATCGACCGGATTAGCTGCCAGCCAGTCCAGCACCTGCGGCAGACGCACTTTCAACGAATTCACATTCCATGTCGCCAGTTTCATCAGGCAAGCCCGTTATGGCGCAGCAATGCGTCGATGGACGGTTCACGACCACGGAACGCGGCGAACGATTGCATTGCATTGCGGGAACCGCCGACGGCCAGCACTTCGGCACGGAAGCGCGCGCCGACCGCAGGGTTGAGCACACCTTGTTCCTCGAACAGGCTGTATGCATCGGCTGATAACACTTCAGCCCATTTATAACTGTAATAACCCGCGCCATAACCGCCCGCGAAAATATGCGAAAAGCTTTGCGGAAAACGGTTATATTCAGGCGGAATCAGCACAGCCAGTTCGCTGCGTACTTCATCTAACAACTGCAATATCGATTTGTCCCCGCCCGCTTCGAAGTCGCTGTGCATCAGCATGTCGAACACCGCGAATTCGATCTGACGCAGGCTTTGCAACCCGCTCTGGAAATTCTTCGCGGCCAGCATCTTGTCAAACAAGGCGCGCGGCAGCGGCTCACCCGTATCGACATGGCGCGTCATACCGCACAGCACCTCCCATTCCCAGCAGTAATTTTCCATGAACTGGCTTGGGAGTTCTACCGCATCCCATTCAACGCCATTGATGCCGGAGACGCCCAGATCTTCTACTTCAGTCAGCAGATGATGCAAGCCGTGACCGAATTCATGGAACAGGGTGATCACATCGTCGTGGGTGAAGACGGCGGGTTTGCCGCCGACGGGTGCCGCGAAATTGCAGTTCATGTAGGCCACCGGCGTCTGGATCAGCGCATCCACCCGGCGGCGTGTGATCACATCATCCATCCACGCGCCACCGCGTTTACTGGCTCTGGCATACAAATCGAAATAGAACTGGCCGATTAGTTGACCTTGCGCATCGCGGATGTCATAAAAGCGCACACTCTCGTGCCACACGGGTGCCGTGGATGCCACGATATGCAGGTCGTATAGCGTTTCAACCAGACTGAACAAACCTCTCAGGACCGCATCTTCAGGAAAATACTGTTTCACTTCCTGCTCGGAAAAAGCATAACGCTGTTCCCTGAGCTTCTCACTGGCATACATGACATCCCATGAATGAAGCTCACTGATACCGAGTTCCTTTTGCGCGAATTCGCGCAGCTCGCCCAGATCCTTTTCAGCAAACGGGCGTGCCCGCTGCGCCAGTTCTCGCATGAAATCGACCACCTGCTGCGGCGTTTCGGCCATTTTGGCGGCCAGCGAAAGTTCGCCGTAGTTGGCAAAACCCAGCAGACGCGCCTCTTCACCGCGCAGTTTGACAATTTCTTCCATCAGCGGCGTATTGTCCCATTCAGGCTTGCCGAATTCGGAAGCACGCGTGGCATAGGCACGATAAACCTTTTCCCGTAACTCGCGGTTATCGGCAAACTGCATCAACGGCATATAGGAAGGCGCTTTGAGCGTGAACAGCCAGCCTGTTTTTTCAGCTTCGGCAGCCGCCTCATGCGCCGTCTGCAACACATCGTCCGGCAAACCCGCAAGTTCATCCCTGTTGTCGATGAGCAGCGTGTAATCGTTAGTCGCATCAAGCAAATTGTCGGAAAAACGCGACGACAATTCCGATTGCCTCTCCTGAATTTCCAGATAGCGAGCCTTCTTGTCTTCGGACAACTCAGCGCCGCCAAGTCTGAAATCGCGCAGTTCATTCTCGATGATCTTTTTGCGCGTCGGACTTAACGTGTCAAATTCAGGACTGTTGCGCAAACTTTTGAATTTGTCGAATAAAGCCTGATTTTGCCCAAGCTCAGCGTAATACTGAGTGAGCACGGGCAAGGTGGTGTTATAGGCTTCGCGCATTTCTGGCGAATTCATCACCATATTCAAGTGACCAGCCGGTCCCCAGGCGCGGGAGAGGCGCTCATGCGCATCTTCCATGGGGGCTACAAAATTCTGCCAGGTGGGCGCGCTTTTATCAGTCAGCAAACAGGCAATCAGCTCGCGGCAATCCGTCAGCAGCTTTTCAATCGCAGGCGCGACATGTTCAGGTTGAATCTCCGCAAAGCGCGGCAGACCGGAAAAGTCCAGTAAGGGATTATTTGCGTTGACAAGTATATTCACGATGACCTTGAGTAATTTTGGCTAAGTTGGACTTTAAGTCGAGCGAATCTGTTCATCAGATGATGCTGAAACTAAAAGTCGAGTAAATAATTCATAAAATAAGCCGGGTACATGAGCTCAGTAAAAAATCTGACCTGAACATTTTACTACGAAATGACGCGATTCCGACCCGCGCCGGATGAAGGGGTTGATATGCGGCGTCAAGGATAACCCGCAAACACGAGCCCGCCGCGCTTCAAAAACACGGTTTAAATTACAATCCCAGATCACCCCACATCGCATCTACTTTCGCTTTGACCGTCTCATCCATCACGATGGTCGTACCCCACTCGCGCTGCGTTTCGCCCGGCCATTTATTGGTCGCATCCAGCCCCATTTTTCCGCCCAGACCTGACACGGGACTGGCGAAATCAAGATAATCGATCGGGGTATTCTCGACCAGCAAGGTGTCGCGCACCGGGTCCATGCGCGTTGTGATTGCCCAGATCACTTCCTGCCAGTCACGCACGTTGATATCCTCATCCACCACCACGATGAACTTGGTGTACATAAACTGGCGCAAAAAACTCCAGATTCCGAACATCACCCGTTTGGCATGTCCGGCATATTGCTTCTTGATCGACACAATCGCCATGCGATAACTGCACCCTTCAGGTGGCAGGTAAAAATCCGCGATTTCGGGAAACTGTTTTTGCAGCAGCGGCACGAATACTTCATTGAGCGCGACGCCCAGCATCGCTGGCTCGTCAGGCGGTTTGCCGGTATAGGTGGAGTGATAGATCGGATCACGGCGCATGGTGATGCGCTCTATCGTGAACACAGGGAAGTTATCCTGCTCGTTGTAGTAGCCGGTATGATCGCCGTAGGGTCCTTCAAGCGCCAGTTCATCCGGATGAATCACGCCTTCGAGCACGATTTCACTGGATGCCGGCACCTGTAAATCACATCCCAGGCACTTCACCAGTTCTGTCTTGCTGCCGCGCAACAGTCCTGCGAACTGATACTCGGACAGACTATCCGGCACAGGCGTAACTGCCCCCAGTATCGTCGCAGGATCGGCGCCGATCACCACCGCGACCGGAAACGGCACACCCGGATTTTTCAAGAAATGCTCACGCATATCCAGCGCACCGCCGCGATGTGCCAGCCAGCGCATGATCACCTTATTCGGTGCGATCACCTGCTGACGATATACACCGAGATTCTGGCGAGTTTTTTCAGGTCCGCGGGTCACCACTAACCCCCAGGTAATCAGCGGTGCCACATCCCCCGGCCAGCAGTGCTGAACAGGCAGCCGTCCCAGATCCACATCCGCGCCCTCCCATACCACATCCTGACAGGGCGCGCTGGACAACACCTTAGGCGACATGTTCATCACCTGCTTCAAAACCGGCCATTTATCCCATGCGTCTTTCAAACCACGGGGCGGCTCAGGCTCTTTCAGATAAGCCAGCAGTTTTCCCACTTCTCGCAATGCCGACACCGACTCTTCGCCCATGCCCAGCGCCACGCGCCTGGGTGTGCCGAACAGATTCGCCAAAACAGGCATGCTGTGCCCCGTTACATTTTCAAACAGGATCGCAGGCCCCTGCGCGCGCAAGACCCGGTCGCAGATTTCCGTCATTTCCAGATGCGTAGAAACCGGCACAGTCACGCGTTTCAACTCACCAATTTTTTCCAGTTGCACGATAAAATCGCGTAAATCACGGTATTTCATACCTATCTCCTGAAAACTGACGGCGACTAACTACTCACCATTTGCTAATAATATTTTTCTGCGCCTGCCGGCCTGTTTTTAAATCGCTTATGCAGCCAGAAATACTGTTCCGGCATCTCCAGGATGCGCTGCTCGATAAATTCGTTCATGCGGCGCGCGTCCAGCACTTCATCTCCACTGGGATAATTCTCCCATGCAGGATAGAAGGTCAGCACATAGCCCTCGCCACCTGGCAACACCCGCGTAATGCTGGGCACAACCTTCGCACCGGTCATCTGTGCGATGCGCGAAACGGAGGTCATGGTCGCGGCCGGCACACCGAAGAACGGCACGAACACCCCGTCCTTGACGCCCTGATCCTGATCCGGCGGGTAGATGAACGGCATCCCTTGCCGCATCCCCTTGATGATGGGGCGCAATCCCTGCTGTCGTGAATACAGATACTGATTGCGAAAGCGCGCGCGCTTCTTCAACAGCAGTTCGGTCATGTAGGCATTCTTCTGGTTCGCATACATGCACACCGTATCGGTATGTTGCGCGACCCACTGTCCGCCGGCATCCATGCCAACAAAATGCGGCGTGAGCAAAATAACAGGCTGCCCCCTGACCGCGTCGAAGTGCTCCACACCCTCAACACGGATCAGACGGCTGATACGCTCTGCGCTCGACCACCACAGGATACTGCGCTCAACCAGCGCACGCGCAAACATCTTAAAATGATCCTTCAATAACTGACCGCGCGCCTGCTCGCTCATCTGCGGGAAGCACAGCTTCAGATTGATATCACCGACCTGGCGACGCTCAGATGCCAGCCTGTACAGCAGCAAACCGATGCCGTTGCCGAGTGCGGCAATAACACGTAACGGCAGAAAATGGATCAGCCACAATATAACAACACCGATGCGCACCAGCATTACAACTCCCGGGCTGCCGGCTGCATGCCGGGCAAAACCTTGTAACGGTTATAACTCCACAAATACTGAGCAGGGCAGGCGCGTATCACCTGCTCCAGCGCATCGTTAATTTGCTGCGGAACGGATTGCGTAAAATCAAGTACCAGGGGTTCAAATCGAATCGCATAACCGCTCGCCATGCGCTCGGCGCTGACCAGCAGTACAGCCGCGCCACTGGATTGCGCCAGACGACCGACCAGCGTCATGGTATAAGCGGGGCGACCGAAAAAATTAGCCCATTCGCCCTCCCCCTGACTTGGCACCTGATCAGGCAGCAAACCGATTGCCTCGCCCCGTTTGAGCGCCTTATACAACAGCCGCACACCGCTCAAATCCGCCTTGGCCAATTTGGCCTGCCCGCGTTCACGCCCCGCGCGCATCACGCCTTCGAGCCAGCGCAGTTTGGGCTGGCGATACAATAAAGTAAACGGCATATATTGAGCGACATACAGGCCGACAATTTCGAAGCATCCCAGATGCGGCGTCAGAATGATCGTCCCGCGCCCCAGCGCTTGAGCAGCCTCGACATGCCGCATCCCGCGACATTCCACCACGCTAGCCAGCACTTCTGTATAAGGTCGTCCCCAAATCCAGGGCAATTCAGCAATGCTCTTGCCGGCTTGAGCGATCACCGCCGACAACAGCCGTCGTCCGGCCGCCCCCTCTAAAGAAAACCCCGCATGCTGCAAATTTTCCCGCATGCGCGCGGCATACGATTTTGAAAATTTGTAAGTCAGCCGACCGAGCACTCCACCCAGAAAATGCAGTACGCGTCGCGGCAGCATTGAACACAAGCGAAAAGCAAAATTAAAAATATAAGTCGTCATGGGTGGCAATGCTACCAAGTTTTACGGAATTTGATAGAATGGTTTCAATTTAAATCTAATTGATAACCACGTGAGGCACTATGAGCGAATTCCTGTTTACGTCCGAATCAGTATCCGAAGGCCATCCTGACAAAGTGTCAGATCAGATCTCCGATGCCATTCTGGACGCGATTCTAGCGCAAGACCCCTATGCGCGGGTAGCGGCAGAAACGCTGACCAACACTGGCCTCGTGGTTCTGGCTGGCGAAATCACCACCACCGCCAATGTCGATTACATCCAGGTTGCGCGCAACACCATCAAGCGCATCGGCTACGACAACACCGAATACGGTATCGACTACAAGGGTTGTGCGGTGCTGGTCGCCTATGACAAGCAAAGCCCTGACATCGCGCAGGGTGTGGATCGCGCATCGGACGACTTTTTAAATCAGGGCGCGGGCGATCAAGGCCTGATGTTCGGTTACGCTTGCGACGAAACACCGACTTTAATGCCGCTGGCGATTTATCTGGCGCATCAGGTGGTGCAACGTCAGGCGCAATTGCGCCACGACGGCCGCCTGCCATGGTTGCGTCCGGATGCAAAGTCACAAGTCACCATCCGCTACGTGGACGGCAAGCCGCATTCGATCGATACCGTGGTGCTCTCGACTCAGCACGCACCGGATATGACGCTGGAAGCGATCCGCGAAGCGGCGATCGAAGACATCATCATGCCGATGCTGCCTAAGGAATTCGTCAAGGGCAACATCAACTTCCTGGTCAATCCAACCGGGCGTTTCGTGGTCGGCGGCCCGCAAGGCGATTGCGGCCTGACCGGTCGCAAGATCATCGTGGACACCTACGGTGGCGCAGCCCCTCACGGTGGCGGTGCATTCTCAGGCAAAGACCCTTCTAAGGTTGATCGTTCGGCAGCGTATGCCGGGCGTTACGTCGCGAAAAACATCGTTGCGGCAGGATTGGCCAGCAAGTGCCTGGTTCAGGTGTCCTACGCGATCGGTGTGGCAAAACCAACCAGCGTGATGGTCGACACCTACGGCACCGGCAAAATTTCCGACGACAAACTGACCGAGCTGGTGTTGCGCCATTTCGATCTGCGTCCAAAAGGCATTGTGAATATGCTCGACCTGTTGCGTCCGATCTACGAAAAGACCGCAGCTTACGGTCACTTCGGCCGTGAAGAGCCCGAATTCACTTGGGAACGCACCGATAAGGCTGCCGCCTTGCGCGCTGACGCAGGACTGTAAACTGAAATAGATATGCTGTTTATATTATAGATAATTGAAAGTGAATAAATTATGAAAATTGCAGTCGTTGGTCTTGGATATGTAGGGCTTCCCTTGGCGGTTGAGTTCGGCAAAAAATTTCCTACTGTAGGTCTTGATCTGTCAGTCGAAAAAGTTGCTGCATACCGTAACTATATCGATCCGACTGGTGAGGTGAGTCCTGAAGACTTACGCGCGGCTACGCAACTGACCTGCCATACTGATCCTTCTGTCCTGAGCGAAGCGGATTTCATCATCGTTGCTGTGCCCACCCCGGTGGACCATGCGCACCAGCCTGACTTTACCCCGCTGATCAAGAGCTCAGAGAGTGTCGGTAAATATATCAAACGCGGCGCAATCGTCGTTTATGAATCGACCGTCTATCCCGGCGCAACTGAAGAGGTGTGCATCCCTTTAATCGAGAAGCATTCCGGTCTGAAA